>Ga0209777_10000271_pt1 | contig 89447 bp, 82 predicted proteins | sample FrelakmetHBP12HB_FD_187147 | JGI IMG/M metagenome (GOLD analysis project Ga0209777, IMG submission 187147) | Freshwater lake sediment microbial communities from the University of Notre Dame, USA, for methane emissions studies -HBP12 HB (SPAdes)... | ecosystem: Environmental > Aquatic >...
ACGCGCTGTTCCAGTGATGTGTTCCATAGCTCGAGAATGTATTCAATTATTGGAAAAATTTACTACTTAGACAGCCTGAATGCAAAAAGGTTTAGAGTTTTTACACAGTCTCCATCACTTCGTGACCTTCAGGACTTTTGGTCAGCATCTCATCGCAGCAGTCAAATGGTGTTTCCAACTTGTGAAATTCGGATTTGGAATTTGTCTCGTGCTTCGGGATTAGAATTGGGGATTTATAAGTCAATACATTTTAACTCACTGCTATCCAAATGCACCACTCCCCTAACGCATGAATATCATCCCAGTCACACTGGAAGGGACATACGTACGGCTCGAGCCGCTCTCCCCCGCCCATCACGCCCAGCTTTGCGACGCAGGCTTGGGTGAGGACTGGTGGGAGTTTACGACGTCGGTTATGCGCTCACCGGATGACATGAGGAAGTACATCGACACTGCCCTGCAATGGCAGACGGAAGGAACCGCCCTGCCGTTCACCATCATTGAAAAAAACTCGGGCACGGCGGTCGGGAGCACACGCTTCGCGAACATCGACAAGGCAAACCGCCGGCTCGAGATCGGCTGGACGTGGATCGGGAAACAATGGCAGAGAACGGTCGTTAATACTGAAACAAAATACCTGATGCTCGGGCATGCGTTCGAAACACTCGGGTGCATCCGTGTCGAATTCAAAACGGACTCACTCAATCAACAATCCCGTAAGGCGCTCTTGAGGATAGGCGCGAAGGAAGAGGGAATCTTCCGCAATCACATGATTACCCCGAGCGGACGAATCAGGCATTCAGTGTACTTCAGCATCATCGAATCAGAATGGAAGGATGTAAAATCACACCTGGAGAGATTGATGCGGTCGCGTTCTGGATCGACCTCAACGACCTGGTGAACGGATAACGCCGATGGCATGGATGAAACCAGTCTAGACGGTCATCTGGAAGACCGCTCTCTTTGTGATTGTTTGGGGAATCGTGCTGACGCCCTTTATCGTGCCGTTTGCAGACCGGCTGAAGGAAATCGAGCAGAGTTACCCGCTGCAGACCAGACTGTACTATGACTTTGTCAGCGCGATGACCGTCGTGTTCGCGGCGTGGGTCATGGTCAGGTTCATAGAGCACCGGGCTCTCGTGACGATCGGCTTCGCCCGCGGACATATTTTCCGTGATTGTTTGCTTGGTTTGGGTCTCGGAGCGAGCTGGCTGGCTTCCTCCGTAGCTCTTCTTTGGGTATTCGGATGGACATCTCCAGCGTCATCCGGGACAGTTTCCGTGGCCGCACTCGCCTGGGCCGCCGCCGCTATGGTCTTCAACACTCTTGCCCAGCAAGTTCTTTCGCGCAGTTACATTTTCCAGACGATTCAGTCGCAGAGCAATCCTGTTTGGGCCATCGTACTCACCTCTCTCAGGGCGCGATATTGCCGGCCGTCAACGTCTTTGCCGCAGGCGTGTTGTTTGCGGTGGCCTACCACGTCACCGGAAACCTCTGGCTGCCGACCGCAATTCATTTCATGTGGAATTATTTGCTAGGACCGGTTCTTGGATTGGTGGTAAGCGGACAAACCCATTTGCGCGCCGGTTGGCAATTATTTACCGTTCAGGGCCCATCGCTTTTCACCGGCGGCGCATTTGGACTCGAGGGCGGGATCGTCACAACGCTGACGACGGTCTGCGGAACGCTGGTTTTGCTTCTCATCTTCCGCCGCAAGACCGTCTGAACCACGATTCGATTGATTCACATGATTACCTCGATTAATCTAATCATGATCAGCCAACCCACGACTTTAGTCGTGGGATAGGGACAAACAAAGCAAGAAACGAGGAACCGCTTCAGCGGTTTCACATCGCCACGAGAAGTTCGCCCCCGCGGTACTTGCACACTCTAAACCGTTGAAACGGTTTACTCACTGTCAGGTTTTGTCTTTCCCCATGACTGAAGTCATGGGTTCAGACACTTCTTCGCCGTCATAGACGAAGGTTACCTTCAGCTTTGCACTTCCTTCGCAGAAGGTAACCTTCTTCCCGCCATCGGCCGAGAGTCCCTCGTCCGCTTACCGCGCGGACTCGGTCGCTCAGGGTGACGTGGAGCAATTCAGCGAGTCAAGCTACGTTTGCTTTCGTACACAACATTTAGTAATTTGAAACATCTGAAAACCCAAAAAACTTGTCGTCGTGGGTCAAGAATCTCGTATCCTGCTTGATATACAATTGTCAGATTCTTCGCTCCGCTCAGAATGACTGATTATAGATGAAACGAGCAATCAACTTCCTAATGCGCTCTCTCTTTCTCCCCTTCACCCTTGTTCTCCTATTCAAGGTCGGCCAAACTGTTTCCATCGCACAGCCTCCAAGCGGAGAAACATTCTACGGTGTGAAGGCAACGAGCACCTCCACAGTAGTCGCGGTCGGCAGCTCTGGAACAATCCTCCGAACGACCGACGGCGGAACAACATGGCGGTCTGTGTCCAATCCGGCATCGGGAGACCTCTATTCCGTCGATTTCTTCAATTCAAAACTTGGCTGGACGGCCGGCAAACAAGGTACCATCCTCGCTACTACAAACGGCGGAACCTCCTGGAAGAAGCTGAAGAGCGGCAGGACGAACGACCTGGTGGGCGTTCGCTTCGCGACGGCTTTGACCGGCTGGGTGGTTGGATTCAACGGAACGATCCTGAAAACAACGAATGGCGGAAGAACCTGGTCATCCCAGCCGAGCGGAGTCAAAGATCATCTCTGGGCAGCTTCGTTTTCCGATTCTCTCAAGGGCTGGGTCGTCGGGGCCAGCGGAACGATGCTAAAAACCAGAGACGGCGGAAGCGAGTGGGTGCATGTGACAAGTGAGCTGCCCAACTTTTTCGGGGCATGCCAGTTTGTCAATAAAATGACCGGCTGGATCGTCGGCGGATACGGAGCCGTGATGAATACGACGAACGGTGGAGCAACATGGGCAAGACAAAATACGTATGAAACTTTCACTCTCTTCAAGGTTGCAAGCTACCTTTATTCCATCCGCATGACCGACGCCGACAGCGGATGCATCGCCGGAAGTGACGGCGTTGTCTTGAAAACAACCAACGGCGGAACGACCTGGTCAAGGCAAAGTAGCGGGACGGAGGACGTCCTGTACTCGATTACATTCGCGGATAAACTCACGGGATGGGCAGCCGGCCGAAACGGCACGATCATTAAAACAACAGACGGCGGGTCGACGTGGAAACTGCAGCCCATTCACAATGCGCGGCAGTAGCAACGTCTGATGAGGCAGCGATACATCCTTTTTCTCATCTTTGCGGCAATATTGACCGGTATTATTTTCCCCCTGAGCTGTCAGCGGCAACGCGTGACGAGTGTCTACCGGTCAACGGAGGACAGCTTAGGAATCATCACCGGCATTCTTCAGCATCGCGCCGAGGTGGATTCTTTTTTCCAGTTGAGCGACGAGTCTCCCTTCCGGAAAGACACTGCCGTCCACTATCACGGGATCAAATGGTTTGCGCTGGACCTGCGTTACTATTTCCGCTCGGAACTTAACCGCTTCGAACGGCCGGAGACCGTCAGCGTCTTCGGGACAAAAGGCGACGAGCGCCGGCAATTGCGGTACGGATATTTTATGCTTGAATTTGACGGAAGGCCGTACCGGCTCAATGTCTACAAATACCCTCGGTCCACCGTGCAGCAGAGCGGCGCGAGCAATCGCACCCTCGCGGTATGGTTCACGGATGAAACGACGGGCAAGGAGACGTACGATGTCGGGCGCTACCTCGACGTGGGTGAAGAACAGGAGGATGAGAACGCCACCTACACGATCGACTTCAACATCGCCTATAATCCGTATTGCGCCTACAGCTCCCACTATACCTGCGCGATCCCGCGAGATGAGGATCATCTCTTTTTCCCTGTCCGGGCAGGAGAAATGAAGTATCATGAGTGAAACAAATCCTAAATTCGAATATCGAAACTCTAAATTTCGCTTTCTGGAATCCCGCTCCCCGGCGGAATCCAAAAGCGTGACAAATTCCAAATCCGAAGACCTAAACTCTAAACCAATCGTCATGATGACATTTCCCGCGGAGCGCGATGGCGCCAACTTGTCCGCCGAAGCGGAGCGTAGGCGGAAGGCGCTCACTTCTGGTCAGCATCCAAGCACGGCAAAAAGAGGATTCTTCATCCGCCTACGTCCCGACTACCGTCGGGACTTCGGCGGATTCAGAATGACACCTACTTTTTTTTGTCGTGTTGAGCGAAGGATCTCACACCTTGGCTGTCATCCTGATGAGCTTGTTTAGTTTTTATGATGTCTTAAATGCGAACATCTAAAACCTACAACCTAACACCTAAGCAAATGCAATTACGTAAGCTTTACCGAACCATCGAAAATATCGCCTCTCAAAGCTTTGTCACCGAAGAGGATCTCCTGCGGCACGTCATTCAGGAGATCGTCCGAAATGAAGAAATAAAGCTCAAGGGTGGCCGCGTTTGGAAGTTCGACGCGAAGACGGGCTCCTACATCCTCGTCGACCAGGTCGGCGATATCGAGGACATCAAAGCCAACTACCAGATCAAAGTCAAAGATTATCCCATCTTTCTCGACTTGCCCAAGGTCCGTACGGTCCTGTCAAACGAGGAGAATGTCTACTTGCGCGACCGGGGAATAAAGAACTATTCCGCCACGGGAATCGGTGAAAAAATCCAATGGCACGGAAAAACGCTCTATCGATACGTTCTGGCGTTCAATGCCGACCACATCGATGAGAATCTGACATCTACGCTCAACATCGTCAGCGCCGCTCTCAATTCGGTGCTGAAGAGCAAGAGGAGCGAGCAAAAAGCCAAGGCCCTAGCGCGCGATATCGATAAGGCGCGTGAGATCCAGCAAAGCATTCTCCCGCAGCACGAGATGCGGTTTCACAAGTACGAGATGTACGGTGTCTCCGCTCCCGACCGTATCGTCGGAGGCGATTTCTTCGATTATCTCCAGGCGGAGGGCGACCCCGAGCGTCTCGGTTTTGTGATCGGAGATGCGGCGAGCAAGGGATTCTCCGCCGCCGCCGAGGCGTTGTACGTCTCGGGCGCGCTGCGAATGGGATTCGAATACCAGACCAAGATCAGTGTGCTACTCTCGCGCATCAACAAACTGCTTAACAAAACCTTTTCGGAGGAACAGTTTGTCTCGCTCTTCTACGGCGAGCTCACCGACGACAAGAACGGATTGATCATCTATGCCAACTGCGGCCACAACAATCCCATTCTCTTCCGGTCAAAGTCTCAGAGTTGTGAGTTCCTTGAGACAACGGGACAGTTCCTTGGGCCGTTCCCGGACGGAATCTTCAAGACCGAAAGTTTCCTCATGCAGAAGGATGACGTGCTCCTGCTATTCACCGACGGGATCACGGAAGCGGAGAACGTCGAGGGCGCGTTTTACGGGGAATTACGCCTTGTCAACCATCTCACCGAACATTCCCGGAAGAGCGCCAAAGAAATCACCCAGCTTATTTTGGAAGATGTCCAAAATTTCGGTACGTTATCTGAACGTTCGGACGACAGAACATTGCTCGTCATCAAGCGCATTGATTAGGTAAAAGGGTATCATTCATGGACACAACAAAACTTCTAGGTACTATTTACGCGGTTTCAGCATCGAGCATGTCCGTGGTTCTCCACGGCGACCTCAGCCTCGTGCCGACGGGTGACAGTACACAATACCGGCCGGGTCAAATCGGAACGTATGTCGTCGTGCCTCTGGGCGACCGCGAAATCATCGGCGCCATCACTTCGATCCGGGACGATAGCCTCCTTGGAGGCGAAGCCGGCATCACCGGCCACCGGATCATCGAAGTCAGTCCCGTCGGAACCCTCCAGGGGAACCACTTCGAGCGCGGTGTCACAACCCTGCCTCTCGTCGGAGACACCGTGTACGCGACGAACGCCGAAGACCTGAAATTGATCTTCTCGACGTACCGCGATTTTGATTTTTCCGTCGGCAAGATTTCGATGTTCGACACCGAACGCTTTTACATCGACCCGAATAAATTCTTCGGCAAACATATTGCCATCTTCGGGTCGTCCGGGTCCGGAAAGTCATTCACGGTGGCAGCCATCCTCCAGAAGGTCGCGAATTTTCAGAACACGCACGTCATCCTTCTCGACCTGCACGGAGAATACGAATCAGCGTTCAAGGACACTGCGGACATCATCAAGATTACTGAACTGGAGCTTCCCTACTGGTTGATGAACTTCGATGAATTGATCGAGACCTTCATCGATGAAAACGAACCGTCGGCCAACAACCAGATGATGGTCATGAAGGATGCCGTCATCGATTCAAAACGGGGCAAGAATCTCCTCCTGAAGGAATTCATCACGGTCGATACGCCGCTGTACTTCGATTTTCTGGATGTTACGTCGAGGATGAAGGCGCTGGATACGGAACGGACGCTCGGCGGAAAAGAAGGCCCGTTCTACGGTCAATTCACGCGTTTCCTCGTGCGGATGGACAGCAAGATCTACGACAAACGGTACGAATTCCTCTTCAGGCCGAAACGGTACCGTTCATCCGATACGTTCGCGCCCCTGCTCTCCAAACTTTTCAACCTCGATTCCGAGAAGACCATCTCCATCATCGACCTCAGCGGCGTCCCGTTCGACGTTGTCAACACCCTTGTCTCGCTGCTGGGGAGGATTATTTACGATTTCAACCTTTGGAATGTGAACAGGCGGGATTTCCCGGTTCTCATCGCCTTTGAGGAGGCGCACAACTACCTTTCCCCGAACAGCAAGAGCAAAGCTGCGCTGAAGACGGTCGAACGAATTGCCAAGGAAGGAAGAAAATACGGGGTGAGCTGCATGATCGTGAGCCAGCGTCCCGCGGAAATATCCGAAACCATCACGGCGCAGTGCAACAACTTCGTCGCGATGCGTCTCTTGAATCCCAACGACCAGAACTATGTCCGCAAACTCGTTCCGGAATCGCAGTCGAACTTTATCGACGTTCTGCCGACGCTCAGGCAGGGCGAGGTCTACATCATCGGCGACGCCGCTCCGATTCCCACGCGCGTCTTGATGGACAAAGCTTCTCCCGAACCCGCCGGCTCGGACATCATGTTCTTCGATAAATGGAAACAGCCCGAGACCGCGGTCAACGTGACCGAGGTGGTCGACCACTGGTGGAAACAGTTGCGACGGTAGAAAACCCGCGGCTACCGGGGTTATTACTGCTTTCCTTCTTCGAGATTTGGAGCGTTCCCCAGAACATCGTCGACCGTCATCACCTGAGTCGGCCCGAGCTTCAAGTCCTCAACTCCTTTTTGAATCTGCTGCCTGTCTCCGACAATGACGATGGCGATTTTCTCCGGGTCGAGATATTTCTTCGCGACCCGCTGGACGTCGTCCTTCGTCACGGCGAGGATGTGCCGCGTGTAATTCTCGAAGTAGTCGTCCGGCAATTTATACACGACGAGGTCTGAAAGTTGCGCCGTGATCTGACCGACAGTTTCGAAATTTTCCGGATAGCGCAGGGTCAGGTAGTTTTTGGCGCGGCTGAGCTCGTCATCGGTGACCGGCTCCAGAATTCGCTTCAGCTCCTTCATGAACTCTCCAAGTGCTTTGTCCGTTACGTTCGTCTGCACTGCCGCGCGGGCGACGAAGGGTCCGGGAAGCGGTCGGAAATCAAAGCTGGAACCCGCGCCATACGTGTAGCCGTGCTCTTCGCGAAGATTCATGTTCAACCGCGATGTGAAGGACCCGCCAAGGATCGTATTCATGACAACCAGCGCGTAGTAATCTTCCGTTAAGCGATCGATGCCGACCCGGCCTATGCGAATCTCCGACTGCGCCGCCGCGGGCTTGTCGACGAGATAGATCTTCCGCTCCTGCACCTGCTGAACCGGGGACCAGGACGCCGGGGGAACGGCGGAAGGTTTCCACTTGCCAAACGCTTCTTCGAGTTTCGGCAGGATCATGCTAGCCGAAACGTCGCCGACAATCACGAGCGTGGCATTGTTCGGATGGAAGTACGTGTCATGAAACATGCTGAGATCATCGACACGAAAAGCGCGCAGATTCTTTTCATTGCCTATCGAAGGCAGACCGTACGGGTGCCCGGTTCCATAGAGTATCCGGCTGAAGAGAACGCTCGCGATCGAGCGGGGTTCATCATGCCATTGAAGCAATGTCGTCAGGCGTTCCTTCCTCTGCCGGTCCAATTCCTCCGCGGGATACTTCGGCTTCAGGACGACATCCGCGAAGAGGGACAGCGCTGAATCGAGTTTGGAGAGGGGCGTATGGAGGATGACACCCGACGTGTGCTGGCCGGCGAACGCCGAGATACTCGCGCCCAGGAAATCGATGGCATCCGCGAATTGCAGGGCGTCGCGAGAGCCGGCACCCTCTTCCATCATCGCTGCGGCGATGTTCGCCAGCCCGCTTTTCCCGACCGGGTCCATCGCGGAGCCCCCCATCGCGATCAGCTCCATCTGCACCAACGGCAGCGTATGTTTTTCCAGGAGAACTACCGGCAGTCCATTCGAGAGTTTCAGATGCCGGATGGGCGGCAGCTTGAGAGTCGGCGGTGGGCCGGACTCCGGCGGTTTGCTGCGGTCAGGCTGCTGCGCGCGGGTCGGGGAGAAACCGAGAATGAGCCCAGCGATGAGGATGAGTACTGCGAATCGATAGGTTTTCATGGCTATTTGCCCTCCTTCGTTTCCGGAATTGCCAGTTCACGTTTGCCCTGAGGCACGACACTCAGGATCACGCGGCCGTCGCTGCGCAAACAGGTTTGCGCGATGCTCTGGATATCGGACGGTTTCAGTGCTTTATACCGCGCAAGGTCTTGATTGAAATAATCGGGATTCCCAGTGAGCGTGAGATAGTTGTTGAGCTGGTCCGCCTTTCCGCCGATATTTTCCAGTCGGTCCAGGAAACTCGCTTCCATTTGATTCACCGCGCGCTGAACTTCCCGGAGTGTCGGCGCTTCCCGCTGGAGACGCGCAATTTCCTCGTCGATGACCTTCGCGAGCTCGCCAAGCGTATGGCCGCTCCGTGCCGTCGCGACGATCATAAACTCCGACTTAAGCTGCTGCGAACTCTCGAACGCCGAAACATCCTGCGCGATCTGCAAATCGTAGACCAGCCGTTTGTAGAGGCGCGAGTTTTTTCCCCCGGCAAGAACGCTGGAGAGCACGTCGAGTTCCGCGTCGCCCGGGGTGAAGGCCGCCGGCGACAACCAGGCCAAGTAGAGCCTCGGCAGTTGAACTTTGTCTTCCATAACAATGCGCTTTTCCTCTGTCAGAAATGCGACCGGAGGCGCGATCGGGGGAACGGCGTTGCGCGGGGCGACATCGCTGAACCATTTTTCCACGAGAGCCCTGGTTTTCTTGCCGTCGAAATCCCCTGCGATGACAAGGCTCGCGTTGGCCGGCGAGTAGTATTTCTTGAAGAATTCCACAACATCGTCATAGCTCGCGGCGGTCAGGTCGTCCATATAGCCGATCGTTGGCCAGTGGTACGGGTGGTCCGGCGGAAAGAGATTTTCATCGAGGACAATCGATGATAGTCCATACGGACGGTTTTCGTACGATTGGCGGCGTTCATTCTTCACGACGTCGCGCTGGGCGTCCACTTTTGCCGGGGACATCGCGTCGAGCAGGTACCCCATCCTGTCGGACTCCAGGAACAGGGGCAGCTCAAGGGCGTTGCTCGGAACATTCTCGAAGTAATTCGTCCGGTCCGAATTCGTCGAACCGTTGTTGTCCCCGCCGGCCGCTTCAAGCCAGTCGTCAAACTTTCCCTTGGGGACGTGACCGGATCCTTCGAACATGATGTGCTCGAACAGATGCGCGAACCCCGTCCTCCCCGGCTTCTCCCTGCCCGATCCCACGTGGTAGTAGACATTGACCGCGATGACGGGAACGGAATGGTCTTCGTGGAGAACGACCGTGAGACCATTGGGGAGCGTGAATCTGTCGTACTTGATTTCGAGCTGCGAAAGGGCAAGCGATCCGAAGAGAACAATGAGAAAAACCGACAGCAAGATTCTTAACTTCATGAATTCACCTCGTCAATAGTTCTAAAATTCTCAAGTCCTAATTTCTAAATCCTAAACAAATCCCAAACTCTAATATCTAAACTCTAAATTCCGCTTTCTGGAATCCCGTTTCCCGGCGGAATCCAAAAGCGGGACAAATTCTAAATCCCAGTGTCTAAACTCTAACCTGGTACGATACTCGAAAATCGATGGAGATATACTAAGTCCTTCGGCTTTTTACCCTCACCCCTGTCCCCTCTCCCATTGGGAGAGGGGAATTGAAGGGGTGAGGGTAGTGGGTGACCTGAAGCTCCAAGAACTTATTCAAATTGGCAAATGAATTAATCGGGCATCCAGTATCAGATTCCCGCTTGAAACATACGGGAATGACGAGTGGATTTTTACATTCATGCGTAGCATCAGTTAATAATCTGAATGTCTCAAATTGATTTTCCGGAAAGAGTGAATGTCGTAGTGCGGGCCGTTATGTGCAGAAATGCGGTCTGCTCTTGTTCGCACTTTTGGTTTAATAGCCAATCGCGATTCCATTTAGACTTCTCGGGTCAGCTACTCCGTAGTATAAGTTCTTTTCGCCGTCAACTTCAATGCACATTGCATTACATATTCTCCAGTCAGTGATATCGACTTGATGTCCCATCTTCTCCAATAAATCTTTTGTGTCTTTTGTGACTCCATCTTTCTCAATGTTTATCCGGTCAGACAACCACTGACACAAAACCCTTTTTGCAGATAAGGCCTCGGCGAGATTCATGTCAAAATCTATCAGGTTAATTATTATCTGTACCAGCGTCGACGGAATTGCCAGACCGCCTGGTGTACCAAGTATGTATTTCAGTTTCCCATTTTTCATAATTATCATTGGCGACATGTTTGAACGCGGACGTTTCCCCGGCTCAATACTGTTAGGTCTTCTTGCCGTGCTATCGTTCGGTCTCATATCGAATGACTGCATTTCGTTGTTGAGAAAAAAGCCGGCGCCTTCAACTATTCCGTAGGAACCGAAATCACCATCCAGCGTATACGTGAACGAAACGGCATTTCCTTTTGAATCGATCACCGAAAAATGCGTCGTTTCCTTCTTCTCATGGTCAGTTGAGTCGTTTTTCGGCTTTCGTATAGATCTATCATTTGCAAGATCCCTTACTGTTTCACTTGCATATTCCTTTGAGATCAAACGTTCAACCGGGATGTCTTTGACAAAGGCAGGATCGCCGACATATTCCCTATCATTATAAGCCTTTTTGAAAACTTTGGAAAGTAAATGCAGGCAATCTGCCGAGTTATGTCCCAATTGTTTCAGATTGTACTGTTCCAAAACATTTAACGCCTCAATGATAATCACACCGCCACTGCTCGGAGGTGCCACGGAATAAATATCATATCCCCTGTAATTCCCATGAACAGGTTTCCGCTCAACAACTCGATAGTTAAGCAAATCCTGAGCTGTAATGAATCCGTCATTTTTCTTTACAAATCGTACAAGTAATTCCGCTGTCTCTCCACGATAGAACTCGTTTGCGCCTCCTTTTTGAATTCGTTCAAGCGTCCTCGCAAGATCGGGTTGTTTAATGATTTCCCCTATCTCGTGTGAAGAGCTATCTGCCTTGAAAAATACCCTCCTCGATGAAGCAAACCGCAGAAGGTATTGCTTTTCATTTCTGATTTCGTTGTACAGTCTTTGGTGCAACGGAAATCCGTTCCTGGCGAGTTTTACCGAAGGGGAAATTAAATCTGCCCATGGCAGGGAACCATACTTTTTATGCGCCAACTCAAGCCCGGCAACAGTACCTGGTACTCCGGCAGCCTTTATGGTGTTGAACAAGGAATCATTAACTCCTTTTCCGTCTGCATTGAGGTACATACCGTCTGAAGCGGATGAAGGTGCAGTCATTCGAAAATCAATTGTATTAATGTTCCCGTTTCTTTCATAATAAGTCAGGAACCCCCCACCACCGATATTTCCACAAGATGGATACGTTACTGACAAAGCAAACGCTGTTGCAATGGCAGCGTCCATTGCATTCCCTCCGCTCTGAAGCACTTCAATCCCCACTCTTGCTGCGGTTGGTTCTGTGCATACGACCATTCCATGTGCCGCTGAAACAGGTTCGTAGACTTGTCCTTTAACCTGAACAACGATCAGGCTGATCAAAATAATTGCAATTGAGGGTAAGGTCGGATGTCTCATCGTGCTGATCCTTGAAGGCTGGTTTCTTTCATGGTATTTGCTTTCTAAATCAGACCGAATTCCTGCACATAGCGCATCTCGCACGGCAATCACCTGTATGCGCGAAGGTACTCCAGCCGGTCCTTGAGCTCCTCGGCGGATTTCAGCAGTTTATCCTTGCCGTAGAGGCCATCCTCCTGGCGAGTGAACACCAGCTCAAAATCTTTGCTCATCACGATCGCTTCCTCGGGGCATACCTCTTCACAAAAGCCGCAGAAGATGCACCGCAGCATGTTGATCTCGAACTTTACCGGGTAGCGTTCCTTCCACAATTCGGTTTCAGAGCCCTGCACTTCGATCGCGAGAGCCGGGCATACTCGCGCACACAAGCCGCACGCAACGCAGCGCTCGACATTGTTTTCCTCGACGAGCACGGGCCTCCCGCGGAACGCCGCGGACGGCGCCCATTGCTCTTCCGGGTACTGGCGGGTAAACTTTGGCCTAAAAATCTGTGTAATGGTGATCTTCAGCCCCCGGAAAATCTCGGGGATGTAGAGCTTCTGGAAGAAGTTCAGATCCCTTCGATGGACGATCTTCTTTTGACCGGTCGGGTTCATTTCCCCAGCCATAGAATCATTATTCCCGTGATCAAAACGTTGAGAAGCGAGAGTGGAAGCATGACCTTCCATCCGATATTCATCAACTGGTCGTAACGAAATCGCGGTATTGTCCAGCGCACCAGAATGAAGAACACTACCACCATCCCGACCTTCAGGCAAAAGGCGAGAACCTGTAGCAAGCTCGTCCAGAGCGGCGACAAACCCAGCAGATGAAAATACGGAATCTGCCATCCCCCGAGATACAGTGTTACAATGAGCGCGCTGGAGGTCAGCATGTTGGCGTATTCCGACAAATAAAACATACCGAACTTCATACCGCTGTATTCGGTGTGGTAGCCCCCGACGAGCTCCGGCTCAGCTTCGGGAAGGTCGAAAGGAATGCGATTCGTCTCCGCGAACGCCGCGACGACGAACGTGATGAAACCGATCGGCTGCAAAATAATGTTCCATTGCCAATCGCGCTGCGCCGCGACAATCTTGTCGAGCTCGAGACTTCCTGCTACCATAACCACGCCGACAATCGAGATGCCCATCGAGAGCTCGTAACTGATCATCTGTGCCGATGAACGCAAGCCGCCGAGTAATGAGTACTTGTTGTTCGACGACCAGCCGCTCAGGGTGACACCGTATACTCCCAGCGAAGTGAACGCGAGAATATACAGGACGCCGATATTCACGCTCGCGATCTGCAGCTTGATATCCTGTCCGAAGAGGGCTATGCGGTCGCCGAACGGGATGACGGCAAAGGTCACGAGCGCGACGATGATGGAAATGATGGGCGCCAGGTCGTGAATGAACCTGTTCGCCTGCCTGGGAACGATATCTTCCTTCAGAACGAGTTTCATGACATCCGCGATCGGCTGGAGGAATCCCTGCCACCCCACGCGATTCGGACCGATGCGATTCTGAATTGCCGCGGCGAGCCGTCGTTCCAGCAAAACGATGTAGGCCACCGACGTGAGGTTCACCAGCAGGACGAAAACGATTTTCAAAAAAGGGATAAGAATATCCATCTACTTCCGCGCCACAACCGGTTGTTGAGTTTTCGTTCTGAGTTTCAGACCGCGCGCGCCGAGGCGAAGGTACGACATACCTTTGAACGATTCGACCGAAGTGGTTATCTCCGTAAACACATCTTCCACCGTATTGTACTTCCATTTCGCACCGCAGGCGCTTGCAACGCTGGTCAGTACCCGCCACGTCGGGCGCGCGTCCCGCTTGGCGCCTTTCATCCAGGTGTCATTCTGCGCGCCAAACTTGTCCAGCCGGCTCATGGAAAAACCGTCGAGTGCCCTGTCCTGCTCGACCGTCGCGACGGCCGGACGGATACGCTGCACCTGTCCTTCGAAGTTCGTGAACGTTCCGTGCTTCTCCGCAAACGTCGAACTCGAGAGCACGACATGCGCCGCTTCCGTTGTCGCGTTGCGATTGGAAGCATGAACGACGAAGAAATCCAATCTCCCGATCACATCCGCTAGAGCCCGGTGCGCCGCAATATCATCGTCAATACAATAGAGCGCCTTGATCGTGCCGTCCTTTATTCCCTGAATGATTTTTTCCAGATTCATCCCTTTGGCAGCCGGCCTGACGCCCACTTCGCGGGCACCACGGGCATTGGGTGTCTTGTCGGCGCGAATCAGGATCGAATCTTCGTCACCCAGAGCGGTGTGTTCCATGAAATCGAGGTTCACGACCCCGAGATGACGCATGAGCTTCACCAGCAGGTAATTGTCTTCGTTGGTCGCGAAAGCGGAACCGAGAGCGGCAATCTCCTGCTTCTTGAAGGACTTCAGCTCGGAAACGACTCGCGCGATCGCTTCGTCCCACCCGACCTCGACCAGCGCGTTGTCTTTACTCACCATGGGGGCTTTGATTCTCGTTTCCGCGTTCACCGACTTGAACGTGTTCAGTCTTCCATGGTCGCACATCCAGTAATCGTTCACCTCGGGGTTGAAGCGCGGCGTCAGGCGGAGAATCTCATTATTCCGGACCCATGTTTTGACATTGCATCCGCGCGCGCATCCCGCACAAATGGAATCCGTCGACGACATTTCCCAGACCCGCGACTTGAATCGAAAATCCCTGCTTGTCAGCGCGCCCACGGGACACAGGTCAATCGTGTTCATCGAGTAGAGATTGTCGAGCCGCTCGCCAGGAAACGTTGTGAGAACGATCTGGTCGTTTCGTTGTGTGAACGTGAGTTGGGGCTTCTTCGCGATTTCATCGCAGAAACGTATGCACCGCGAACACATGATGCACCGTTCGACGTCAAGCATCACGTTCGGCCCGAGTTCGACGCGCTTCGGCTTTCGAACCTTGTCGAATTCGAAGCGGCTGACCCCTTCGCTGTATTTATACGCGTAGTCCTGAAGCTTGCACTCCCCGGCTTCATCGCAGATGGGACAATCGAGGGGATGGTTGATCAGAAGGAATTCCATCACCGCCTGCTGGGCATTGACCACTCTCGGAGAAGCGGTTCGAATGACCATTCCTTCGGCAACGGTCGTGGAACAGGCGATAACGAGTTTCGGCATTTTCTCCACTTCGACCAGGCACATCCGGCAATTGCCGGCCACCTGGAGGCGCGGATGCCAGCAGAAGTGCGGGATGACGATTCCGTTCTTCTCTGCGGCCTGAATAATCGTCAATCCGTCTTCGACGACATACTGTTTCTCGTTGATTGTGATTTTCGGCAAAGTGCTCTTCTCTTATGGTACGTTGGGCATCGCGCTTGTGAGTCCGTCAGACCTCAGCGAGCTCTCTTACATAATTCTCATGGAACTGTTTCAGCCCGGTCACGAACTCTTCAATTTCGTTTTCCGGGGGAAGAAACGTCGTTCTGAAGTGGAGCGTTCCGGGCATCTGGCCGAACCCGGACCCGGGCACGACACAAATCCCCGTCTCCTCCAGCATCGCCATACAGTAGGCTTCATCGCGGCTTGCCTCATATTCCATCCGCTGCTGCGGTGCCATCGCCCGGTCATCAACCGACGCATCCCTCGGAAGCGAAAACTTCACAAAAGCGTACATGGCGCCTTCGGGCACATCGAGACTCATGCCCGGTATCCTGTTGATGCCTTCGCCGAGCATCTCCGCTTTTTTCTTGAGCGAGCGCAGCACATTCTCCTTCTCGTTCTGATACGTGGCGTAACTTTCGTCTCCCGGCGTGGGCGGGGACACCATCATATAGGTCGCGATCTGGCCGGTGACATTGGCGCACAAGCTTATCGATTGCAGCTTCACCAGCTCGGCAAGAACATCGTCCGGGATATTCCTGAATTCGGTATATCCGCCGCGGTGGCCGCATTCCCCCAGGAATCCCTTCGAAACGGAATGGAAACTGAACAATGCAACATCCTTCTCTCCCGACTCGTGCATGACCTTCGCGAATGACACGAACGTGCGGTTTGCCGCGTACACATTCTCCTGGTACACCTCATCCGCGAGAATCGCGAGCCGATGTTCCTTCGCGAACTGAACAACCATCCTGATGTTCTCGCGCGTGAGAACCGCCCCGGTTGGGTTCCCCGGGTTGATGACCGCGATCGCGACCGGATGGATCCCTTCCCGTCCCGCCCTCGCGAAGCTCTCCCGGAGAATATCCGCGTTCAACTGCCAGCGGTTGTTTTCGTCGAGAAAATACCCCACTTCTTTCCCACCGTACAATTTGATCGTCGCGCTGTAGAGCGGGTACTGAGGGATAGGAATCATGATACCGTCGTTGGAATTCTTCAACAAGGCAAGAATGGCGGCCTGAACACCTTTGCTCGCGCCGTCTGTCAGGATGATGTGATTCTTATTCGTCGGAATCCCATCGCGGCGCGCGATAAAGTCCGCAACGGCCTGCCGGATGAACGGGATTCCCGCGCTCTGCGTGTACGCGCCGGTTCCATGGGGATGTTTCGTCAGAAACAGCCTCGCTTTTTCAACAATGTCCTTCGAGTAGAATTGAAGCGCCTCGTGCTTCGAGAGAATCTCCGGGTACTCGAGCAAACTCAGCATCTGGCGCAGATAGGTCAGGGGTTTTTGTTTCAGCGCCTGTGGATTTCCGATATTGCAATAGATGATCTTTTTCCCGAGCTCTTCAAGCTGCTGGGCCCGTGTCACGATGGGCCCGCGCACTGCGTATTGCGCGTCCAGCAGATTTCTATTGAGGTCACCCTTCCCGAGCATGTTCGTTATATCCAATCCTGCCAGCCACGGCTCACGAACACAACCAGTCGATTCATACGGCCACCTTCTTCTTTGCCGGCTTAATGATCACCGTCGAAAAATGGTCGAATCGAATGAGGTTGTTGGCAGTTTCCAGTATCTGGGCGGACGTGACGCCATCGACTCTCCGGAGAATTTCATCGACCGGCATGTGGTCCCGGAATATCAATTCTCCGGTCCCCAATCGCATCATCCGGCTGGACATGTTCTCGAGGCTCAACATCATCGTGCCTTTCAACTGGGCTTTCGTGCGTTCCAACTCTGCGTTGCTCACCGTCTGCTTTTTCAGCTTTTCCAGTTCCTTGCGAATGAGCGCGATGGATTTTTCCACTTTGTGTTCATCCGTTCCGACGTACACGCCGAAATTTCCCGTATCGCTCATGAAGTTCGCGAATGAATAGATATTGTAGGCGAAACCGTACTTCTCGCGAATATGCTGGAAGAGGCGGGAGCTCATGCCGTCGCCGAGAAGCGTATTAAGCAGAAGGAGCGGGTACCGGTGTTGATGTTTGACGCTGTAACCTACCGTCCCCAGGCATACGTGGGCTTGAGTGATCTGTTTCTCAAAAATCTCTTCCCTGCCTTGCAGGGATCTTCGCGCGAGGTCCCGTTTCAGGTGACCGTTACGATGCGGCTTCAGGTTGAAGTACTTCTCGACCAGCGCCACGACCGCTTCGTGCTTCAGATTACCCGCCGCCGCGACAACCAGTTGGCCGGGACCATAATGTTTTCGCAGATGCCCGAGGAGGTCGTCCCGAGACAGTTCCTTGACGCACTTCGGAGTCCCGATCACGGGAAATCCAAGAGCATGATTCGGAAACAGGGTGCGGTCGAAGTAATCGTGGATGAGGTCGTCGGGGTCGTCTTCGATATTCTTAATCTCTTCCAGGACCACCTGCTTCTCTTTTTCAATTTCCTTCGCTTCAAACAGAGGACGCTGAACAAGCTCGGATAGAACATCGACCGCTTTCGGGAGATGCTCGTCGAGAATGCGGGCGTAGAAGCATGTGTTTTCCTTAGAGGTGAAAGCGTTGAGGTATCCCCCCACGGACTCGAGGCTTTGAGCGATCTGGTGGGTGCGGTAGCGCTTTGTCCCCTTGAACACCATGTGTTCGACAAAATGAGAAATGCCATTCGTCTCGGTGTTCTCATCCCGGGAGCCTACGTTCGCCCAGACTCCTATGGAAACAGACCGGACATACGGAATTTCCTCCGTGACAATCCGGAGGCCGGTCGGCAGGACAGTCTTTTTGTAGCTGGACCGAAGCCGCTGGGGGGTTTCAGAACGCGAACTTCGGGATACGATGCGCATCAGGCTTCTTGCAATCAGAGATTATGATGAATGAAATCAAATTTCCTTGAAAAATATAGCATTTTTGCGGCAGAGAGTCAACTTGACGTTGATTCCAAGGAATTGTTTGTTTACATTTACGGGTCATCGATCGGAGACCATGAGCGAGTTTTTCACATACGCGTTGTTTATCGCGGCCATCGCATTCGCCGCAGAGATTCTTATTATCGCGCTCGGGCTGCGCAGGGCAAACCGGATACGGAAGGCCCCGGACTACGAGCCGACGGTCTCGATCATCGTCGCGGCCCGGAACGAAGAAGAACACATCGAGCAGTGCCTTGCCTCCCTCATGCGTCTTGAGTATCCCCGCGACAAAATCGAAATCATCGTTGTCGATGACCGTTCGACCGACCGTACGCCGGAGATCATTCGAAAATTCTCAGAACAGCACGATTCCGTAAAAACGGTCACGGCACAGTTGGAGCGGGGTAATCTCCGCGGGAAAATGAACGCCGTCGCGCTCGGTATTTCCCTTTCGCACGGAGAGATTCTCATGTTCACGGACGCGGATTGTTCCGTCCCTCCGGGGTGGATTCACGAGACCGTTCAGTCCTTCGATGCGGAAACGGGCATCGTGGGAGGATTCACGCTTCTGGAGGCAACGGGGGTGTTTGGAGGAATGCAGGCACTGGATTGGATTTACCTGTTTAGTTTGGCCTCCGGAACCGCCGGCCTGAGGATTCCTTTAACCGCTATCGGAAACAACCTGTCCGTTCGCCGGTCCGCGTACGACGCGACCGGCGGTTACGAGGTCATCCCTTTCAGTGTGACGGAGGACTATGCCCTTGTCCAGAGCATTCTCCAGAAGACGAACTACGTACTGCGATTTCCCGTCAATCCGCTCGCGGCGGTCGCGAGCAAACCATGTCGGGGCTGGCGGGAACTGTACCGTCAAAAGCAGCGTTGGGGTGTCGGAGCACTCGACATGGTGACGAGAGGAGTTGTGATCACGGCTGTCGGCTGGGTGCTGAACCTCACTCTCCTGGTTGGTTGGTGTTTCGTCGGCTTTCCCGTGTGGATTACCGCTTTCGCGGTCAAGACTCTGGTAGACACCTTTTTCTTGTGGAAGCCGCTGAAAGAACTCCGCGCTCTGTCGTACTTGAAGTATCTTGCCTTCTTTGAGGTGTATTTCACGCTCTACGTTCTGGCGATTCCACTGGTCGCGATCTTGAGCAGAGGTGTCATCTGGAAAGAAAGAAAACTCTAGGCGGCAAAAACACAAATGCCCTTCACATTAAAGGGCACTTGCGCACAAGATGTACAACCGCTGTTCTTAGTTCGGCCTAGCCCGCGAACTCACGATGCCGAGGCGTTTGAGCTTATACCGCAGCGTCTGCTCCGTCAATCCCAGGAATCCCGCGGCTCTCGATTGATTATGGCCGAAGCGCTGCAGCGCGCGTTCTATAATACCCTTCTCAATAACGTCCAGCGAGTTTTCAAGAACAAAATCCTGTCCGGATTCAATATTCGTGATCATCTTCACGACTTCGGTCTTCTCGTCAACAAGCTCCGGCGGAAGCATGAATCGGCCGCCTGTCGAAAAGAGCACCGACCGGTCGACGACTGCCTTCAGTTCCCGGATATTCTCTTTCCATGGCTGGCGGACCAGGACGTCGATGGCATTGATATCGATCGCAAGATCGGCCATTCCGAGTTCTCTGCAGAGTGCGGAAGCGAAATGCTTCACCAGGAGCGGAATATCTTCGGGTCGTTCCCGCAGCGGCGGGACGTAGATCAGTTCGAATCCCTCGATTTTGCTGTACAGTTCTTCGAGAAGTTTCCTCTTCATGACGAGGGTTTTCGGATCCTCCGCCATGGTGATGATAAATCGCACGTCCACGGGAATATTCCCGCTTTCCGCCTGTTGGCGCGACGCGCGTTCGTTCATGACGTTCAGGATTTTCATCTGGTCGCGGAGGCTTGCTTCTTCGATTTCCTCGATAAGGACGGTCCCGCCATTCGCGGCATCAAGAAGTCCCTTCCGCGAGCCGGTGGGCGACCCATCCGTTCCCGCATCGGTTCCCAACAGCACGGCGTCCAATTCGGTGTCCGAAAGAGCAGAAAGATTCAACGACACCAGCGGTTCTTTGGGTCGTTGAGCGAGCCCCTGCGAATAAATATTTTTGGCGATGGTTCCTTTACCGACTCCAACCTCGCCCCAAATCGCAACATCCTGCCGGACCTTTCCGAGCTTGCCGACGGTCTTGATGAGCTGGTCGACGGGTCGGCTCTTACCGACGATGGGATATTGTAGTGTTCCGCTTTTTTTCTTTTCCGCCTCGTTCACTTTTTTCTCAATCTCTTCCATTGCTTATTCCCCAAAAAAATTATTTTCCGATACTCTGAAACAGCCTTCCATGAAACGGCTTGAAGTTAAAGAACCTCGTCAACACGATGTTATCGATCCAATCGCGCCAACGGCTGATCCGTTGAGGGTTCGCCGCAAGCTCGGCCTCGTAGAATTCTCCCTGAACCGAACTGATGAAGCTTAACCTCAATCCGAAGAAAACGACCATCATGAACAGCATCATGGTCGTGATGTATTGTCCGACATTGAACAACTGAGTAAACGACTGCCATTCCACGCTGTGCATGTACCCCCAGTAGTGGAGAATCTCGGTCGACACGAACACCAGGAACACAAACATGATCTTGTCCACGTATGCTCCCTGCGGAGGATCTTTCCGGTACTGGTATCCAAAGAACAGAAGAATGAACCCTATGATCATCACATTCATTGAAATGACATTCGCGTTCAAGGGCTGGGTGAGGAGCATCAGGTAGCTGTTGCCTTCCACGTACGGTAGAAGTTCCTCAATGCGCCTCGCGTTCTCCGGCGGGTAGAGAGGTCCCACGGCTTTGCCGTCTCTCCACGATTGAAGATTGACCTGCTTGGCAAGCTCTCCTGCGTCCAGGATTCCGGGATTCTTATCGACGTGCTGGGCCAGAGTTTTCCATTGATTCATCTCTTCCGTTGAATACATGTACATCGGATTGGTAAGGATCGGGTGGAAATACCAGACGAAGAAGAACAACACGATCACGCCTGCAGCGAAGTATTTTTGCACGACTTTGAAGTTATTGAACAACGTGTCGATGACGAGATACACGATCGCGAGCGAGAGCGTGAGAAAAAACGTAGCAAGATAATACTGGTAGTAGAGAATCGCCGAGTACTTGGACCCGGTCAGGAATGTTCGTCCGACAAAATCGTAGAGATGGGCGAAGAAGGTCAGCGAGAAGAACACGAGAAAGTTCAGAAAGATGAATCTGTTTTTCTTGTTCTGGTCCTTCAGCACGATGAACAGCGTGATGAAGAACGAGAGGGTGAGAAGCGCCCGGTTGATGAGAGCCGGAAGGCTCACCTCACGATGCTGCAGAAAAACGAGACTTGCCGCATAGAGCGCCATGGCCGCGATCCAGAGGAGGAAGATTTTCATCGGTGTCTTCATCTTAAATTCTACCTTTCTTCGCTGAAATTTACCAATTCAAGATATGGAATTCTCAGAATATTGTCAAGAAGAATCGTAACTTTTCTCCCAGACGCGCTATTAATGTGATTTTTGTCACGCAAATTTTCCCTGAAATTTTTTCACATTTTTCGCCTCAAATATTGACTTTTTGAGTTTCAATACTTAAATTATTTACGAATTGAGACTGACTTTAAGCGGTAATTTAAGTAACCAACCCTAAACCATCATCAATTAGGAGTAATTCAAATGTCAAAATCAACTAATAATCGCAATTGGGCGCGTTTTCGCTCAATTCTCGTGACGATGCTTATGGTCGTCGTCGTCAATATCGCCATCTCCTATACCCAGAAGTCCGGGGTTACGATTATGCCCCCCTCGGATGCACCGCGACCGACGAAGTCCGGCGTCACCATTATGCCCCCCTCGGACGCACCACGACCGACGAAATCCGGTGTCACCATTATGCCCCCCTCGGACGCACCGCGTCCCCAGTAAGCCGAACAACTTGAATCTCCCAAGGCTCTGCTGGAATTCCTGCAGAGCCTTTTTTGTTTTCCCACCGTCCTTTCATTTCACAAACATTTTCATTACTTTGATGATTCAAAATTGGATCATCGCATGGATGAAAATGTCTCATATCCCAACCCCGTCTTCGAAGCGCCACATGAACCGCCAATCTCCAGGAGGTTGTTCACGTATTCTTTTCACCTCCTCCTGTTCGTCCTCGCCTTCTTCACGACGACGCTCGCCGGAGTTCAATGGCTCAACCGGGATCCATTCGAACTATCGAACTTCTCCCTGGGATTACCGTACTCGATCTCTCTGCTGGCCGTTCTCTCCGCTCACGAATTTGGCCACTACTTCGCAGCACGGTACTACGGAGTGACAACGACGCTTCCGTACTTCATTCCCGTACCACCTTTTCTCCTGAATCCGTTCGGTACGATGGGCGCAGTGATTCGCATCCGTTCTCCATTGACCACAAAGAAATCCCTTTTTGATATCGGCATTGCCGGTCCCCTTGCGGGATTGGTCGTTACTCTCGCAGTGCTGCTCTACGGCTTTCTGACTCTCCCGGGCAAGGAATTTTTGTTCTCCATTCATCCCGAATACCGGCACATGGAGAAAATCCCGGAATACGGCCTGACGTTTGGAAGCTCCCTGTTGTTCTGGGGGCTCTCACACATGTTTGCCGCGAACAACTTCGTGCCTCCGATGAATGAGGTGTATCATTATCCTTTCCTGTGCGTCGGCTGGTTTGGTTTGTTCGTGACCGCGCTCAATTTGATTCCGGTCGGCCAGTTGGACGGCGGTCATATTCTCTACGCATTGATCGGAAAAGGACAGGGACGCATCGCCCGCGTCTTCTTCGCAGCGCTCATTCTCATGGGACTCTCCAGCCTCTTGCCCTTCCTCGGCTGGAAAGTGCAGCCGGGAACGGTGGGATGGCTGGTCTGGGCGGCAGTACTCTTCTTCATTATCAAAATAGATCATCCGGAGATTCCCGACGATACCGATCTTGGACCCTCCAGAAAGGTCCTGGGGTGGTTCACGTTCGCCGTTTTCGTTGTTTCCTTCCCCCCTGTGCCTCTTTTCGAAATCAGTCCCAACTGATTTCTTGTTTTTTACCATCTTATTTGTTAGCTTTCATTATAGAGAAATTACAAGAACAATTCGGAATCGTCGCCCCGGGCATTGCTACAGGTTCTCAGGTTTTCAAATCACAAATAGGACGATATACTGCGGGTACTTCTCGCCGGGTCGGTCACGTATACCGACAGGAGAGATGACTACCGGATTGCTCATTCAATGAAGAAACTCACATTCTTTGCCCTGATGTTTCTTGCGTCTTTTCTCTTCCTCTCCTGTGAAAAAGAGAAAAGCGGGCTCATCGATTCCAAACTCACGGGACCTCTCATTACTTCGGCATTTCTTCGGGACGTCGCGCTCAATCTTGACACGACCACCAGTGGAGCTGTCACCCGTCTATCGAGTGACCTGTACCAGGTCACCGACTCATTCTCCGTACGCGTCACCGATGACAACGGCCTCCAGAGCATCACACAGGTAACCTATCGGGTGTATCTGCCGGGATCGACGGATTACGTCACCTCTGGACCGCTGAACCGCGGGAACACGGATTCCTCAGCAGTTACGTACAACCGTCAGTTCTCCTTCATCCTCGGTCGCAACGACATCGGCACCTACAAAGTCGAGGCGGTCGCGAGTGACCAATTCAACCTCAGCAGCAACACGGAGCAGACGTCACTTATCGTCAGCAGGAGAAACAGTATACCGCAAGTTACCGGCGCCGATGTTCCTGACACGGTGACACTTGCAGCGGGTGCGACGGTTCTAATAACGATGACGGCGACAGTGGCCGACTCTGACGGCGCGGGCGACATCACAGAGGTCTATTTCTACAGTCTGAATTCGACCGACCCGACGCACAAATTCGCTCTCCTCGACGATGGCGACACATACGGCCTTAGCGGCGATGCGTTGGCCGGCGACGGGATCTATACGATTACCGTTGGGCTCAGCGACCACCCAGGCGTCCGGAAAACGTATGCCTTTGAATTTCACGCCCAGGATAAAGCGGGCGCCGTCAGCCCGCCCCTAACAAAGTACCTGACGGTGAAGTGACGTGCAAAGAACTTTAATCCATACTATGGTTTCTGTTCTTTCGGTCCTCGTTGTGCTTGCCCCGGCGTCCGGACAGAGAAGATTCCTGAAAACATTCCGTGTGTCCGAGATCATCCATCCTGCCAGTTCGATGGTTCCCAGTAACGGCGTGTCGAAAATCGCAGTCGACAATTCAGACCTGTGGATCGGGACTGACAAGGGATTGGCGAAGAGTATCGATTTCGGCAGGTCGTGGAGGAGTTATCGATCGGATCCCGCCTTTGCCAACGATGGAATATTTGCGCTTGCCGCCAAGAACCGTACCATCTGGGCGTCAACAGGTTATGAAAAACCGGTGAGCGATGGTACCGTCCAAACAGGCAGCGGGTACGCATTCTCCTCCGACAGCGGTAACCATTGGACGCATCTCCCCCAGACGCTCGACGCAACCGGCGACAGCATTCTTTCCTATGGAATCAACGACTCCCTCTGGATGCTGCCCATTGTTGTGCCGGAACAGAATGTAACGTTCGACATCTCTCTTTCACCGGGGACAGTGTGGATCGCGAGCTGGGCAAGCGGGCTCCGCAAATCAACCGACAACGGGACAACCTGGCAAAGAAAACCGCTGCCTCCCGACGGGCAAAGTACTCTGAGACCTACCGATACACTGTGGACGTACGCGGACAACGATACACTCCGGCAGCACAGATATTTCCAGCATTTTGACCCGCGTCAGAATAACAACTTTCTCGCGTTCTCGGTCTTCGCGCAAGATAACGACACGATCTGGTGCGGAACGGCCGGCGGAGTGAACAAATCCACAGATAGCGGGAAGAGCTGGATAAAATTCAGCCACCAGAATCAAGTGGAACCGATTCTCGGAGACTGGGTCATTGCTATCAACCAACAGGTGTACCATGGCGCTCTCCGCCTTTGGACGGTCAACTGGAAAGCCGACGACCCCTCGGAAGACTATGGCGTGAGCTACACGGACGACGGCGGCAGAACATGGAAGAATCTCCTGCAGGGCGTCAAGGCGTACGATATTTCCTTCAGGGACTCGGTTGTCTACATCGCGACCGACGACGGCGTCTTCCGGACGGCGGATGGAGGATTGAGCTTCAGCAGGTTCTCATACATGGCCAACCCTTCAACCCGGCAGGCAGTAACCTCTACGGCATCGTACGCGGTCGGTTCCATAGCCGATACAGTTTTTGTCGGTACTGCCGACGGCATGGCAAGCACCATTGACGACACGACGAATCTCTTCGGCGCTTCATGGAAAATCTACCGCACGTACCAGCCCGTTGGAACGTCGCATTCCTCGTACGCTTACCCGAATCCGTTCTCGCCCGCCCAGCAGCAGGTCCGCATTCACTACGGCGCGCAAACCCCCAACCAGGGCGGCCAGCCTGCCTCCAGGAACGTCAGCATCGACATATTCGATTTTGGCATGAACCGCGTGCGCTCACTGATTCACGACGCGCCGCGTTCCGCAGCATCCGAGTATGACGAACTCTGGGACGGGTCCTCGGATGGCGGAAAGATGGTCGCCAACGGAGTCTATTTCTACAGGATTACGTTCGATGGCGGCGAGCCTATGTTTGGAAAAATAATTGTGCTGCAGTGACGTGAAGAACATCTTCATCTCCATAGTTCTCTTCATTCTGTTTTGCTCCGTCATTCGGGCGCAAAGTGCCGGCAGTTTCACTCGACTCGGCTTCGGCGCCCGCGGCATGGGTATGGGGAATGCACTCACATCCGTCACCACCGGCGAAATGAGTGCTTACTACAATCCCGCTCTCGTCGCATTTGCTCAACAGAGCACTGGCACGGCCACGTTCGGGATTCTCTCTCTCGACCGCTCTTTGAACTTTCTCAGTTACGTCCAGCCCATCCAACCGCGGGGGGGCTTCTCGGCGGGCATCATTAACTCCGGCGTGAGGAACATTGACGGCCGGGATAACGACGGCTATCACACGGACACCTACTCGACGACGGAGAATCAATTCTTTTTCGCATTCGCAAATCGGGTCTCCGACGAAGTGTCCCTCGGCGTCGGCGTGAAAGTCTACTACGCCAAGCTGTTCGACCAGGTGAGTACGACGACCGTCGGGTTCGATGTGGGAGGCCTCTTCCAGGTCACTCCCGACCTCTCGCTCGGTGCTGCGGTCAAGGACATCGGTTCAAAATACAAATGGGACACGACGCCCCTCTACGGCACCGATGGGAGACAAACGGAGGATGCGTTCCCGACCCTGAGCAGAATCGCGCTGGCGTATACGCTGCTCTCAAAACGCGCGGTTATTTCCGCGGAGTACGAGAATTCCTCCGATGGCGGATCCCTCTTCCGGGCCGGGGCAGAGTACGCGATCGTCGACCATTTCAGCCTGCGCGGAGGCATCGACCGGATCGATTTCAGCGACAACGCCACCGGCGCGAAGCCGTCGTTTGGCTTCACGGCAAGAAGTTCGTTCGGTCAGTGGACACCCGTCCTCGATTACGCATTTGTGGTTGAGCCCTTCTCGCCGCAGGGCATGCACATCATTTCGTTGTCTCTCCTTTTCTAGAAGACGATGAAGAACATCCTGTCTGCAATCATCATCTCGTGTCTCGCCGCCCTGTTCGCATACGCGCAGGAGGGCGGTAATACGGGTATGGCGTTCCTCAAGCTCGGAGTCGGCAGCCGCGCCCTTGCGATGGGAGAAGCGTATTGTGCCATCGCCTCCGACCCGAGCGCGGTTTACTATAATCCCGCGGCGCTTTCGCTCTCGAACACTTCTCAACTTCTCTTGATGCACAAGGAGTGGATTCAGGATACGAGGACCGACTTCATTGCGGCGAAGGCCTCTCTCAACGCGCTCACATTCGGACTCGGCATCAATTCGACGAGCGTGGACAACATTGAAATCCGCGAAAATCCCGGCCCGGCAGAAGGTACATTCAACGCGCGAAACGCCGCGATTGGAATTTCAGCATCCTATCAATTCGACTCAACCGTAAGCGTTGGCGCCACCGGGAATTTTCTCTACGAGAAAATTCTAACGAATGAGGCCTCCGGATTCGGGCTGAATTTGGGCGCGCTCGTCCGTACACACTGGAATGTCCAGCTGGGAATGTCTGTGAGCAACCTCGGCTCCATGAAGGCACTGGACCAGTCATCGTCAAAGCTTCCGACAACCACGCGGATCGGCGGGGCATACGAAACCTTGCTCGAGAGTCTTGACGGAACACTCACAGCCGCCGCGGAGATCGTTTCCGTGACTCAGGACAACACGCTGCATGCGCATGTGGGAGCCGAGCTGGAGTATAGACACGCGTTTTCAATGCGCGCGGGCTACCAGACCGGCTACGACGCAAAGAACTTTTCCGCGGGCGTGGGTGTTCGATATGGCATGTTCCGGGTCGATTACGCCTTCATGCCTGTCGAGTATGACTTAGGAACAATGCACACATTTACGCTCCTGTTGGAATTTCAATGATTCGCGGAAAGACAAGAACCATACTTCGGGTTGCGGCACTGCTCCTCTCTTCGTCGGTCGCCCTCGCCGGTGGTGCGGAACATGACCTCCAATGGCTGTCATTCGATAAAGGTCTCGCTGAAGCACAGAAGAGCGATAAGAAAATTCTTGTCGACGTATACACCGACTGGTGTGGCTGGTGCAAACGCATGGACCGTGACGTGTACGCGAACGACAAGGTGGCCAGTTATCTTATGCAACAATACGTCCTTGTAAAGGTAAACGCCGAGTCGAGCGAAGAACTCCACTACAAAGGCAAGACATATTCGGAGATGGGCCTCGCTCAGGGCTTCAAGGTTACAGGCTACCCCACCATCCTCTTCCTCGACCCAAACGGAAACCACATCACTTCGTTGCCGGGATACGTGAAAGCCGATGAGTTTTTGGGAATCGTTAAATTTATCGGTGAGGATTATTACAAGACCATGAAGTGGGAGGAATATCTGGAAAATCAAAAATCACAGGGAAAAAGCCAGGAATAGGATTGAAGCTTTCATCATCGCACACCCCTTCCCGGGACAATCAGGAAGGGGTTTTTCATTTACCGGTTCGGGAGATCCCCCTCCGATAGTTGTCAACCTCTGCAACGATCCCCTCCAGGTCCACCATCTGCACGCATTCAAGATTGTAAGGACATTCTTTCTTCCAGCATGGCGAGCATGCCAAACCATCGGAGATGAATTTTACTCCCCTCCCAAACAAATCGACCTCCTGCGGACAGCTTACGCCAAACCACACGAGCACGTGCTTCTTCAAGGCGATCGCGATGTGCATTCCGAGTGAATCACCCGTAATGACAATGTCACAGACATTCTCATAGCATATGCCCCGCCGGAGTCCCTCCGTCGTCGGAGTATTTATCACCTTGCTTCCCACCTGATGGGCGATTTCAGCGTTCCGGGCCGTATCCTCAGGCCCTCCAAGCAACAGCAAGCGGATGCCTTCTCTCTTCGAAAATTCATCGATGAGGATAACATGCTGGTCAATCGTCATTTTCTTGTTTGGGTACAAAAGCGAGCAGCCGGTGTTGAAACCAACCATCATCAGCGAATCGTGAGTACCGGATGGTCGTTCATTCGAGAGAATCGCTTGTTTGTACCGATGACAGAATTCCAGCTCCTCATCCGACAATTGTAAGAGATATTCATCGCGGTGAAATCTCAATCCCACCGCTTCGGTAAGCAACTGAGAATTAGACTTTTGATTGACGCGAAACTTGGCGTGGTCGTCGAGCCCGAGCCGGTAATTGTACTCCGCTTCTTTGTTGAGCGGAATAATGGCTCCGTCGTTCTTCAGTCCAAATCCAACTTTCTTCCGGGAATTCAGGGACATCATGAAAGCGCAGGCATGCGATGACTTGTCGATATTCATCACGAGGTCAAACTGCAGTGCCTGGAGAACCAGCCAGCTTTCCGGCTCCCACACGAAAACCTTGTCGATGCACTGATTGTATAGGAGGAGCGGCGCGGCGTTCCCGAGCGTGATCCAGTATACGGTGCTCTCGGGATATTTCCGCTTGATGGCCGAGAGAAGCGTCGTTGTCACCAGAACATTGCCCATCGCCTCGAGATTGATGATGAGAATTTTTGTCCCCCGCGGTCTCGGGTCGACACACTTTTCCATGCAATTTGTATCGGGGAAACATGGCTTGTATCCCGTGAAGTGCTTGCAGTCGGGAACGGCGGTTCTCCTCCGGACCGAATTTTTCCCTTTGGATTTCTTTTTCATTGAAGTATCTTCTCCCCGAAATTCTTTGTTTTGCGCATCAACTCCGTGAAACCTTCGAAGACCTTTTCGACCGACAAACCCTCCATGCAGGGGTTGCCGATAGGACACTTCGTGAGGTTACAGCCGAGACAAAAAAGTTTTTGATTTTGCACAATTTCCGCCTCATTTCCAAATGGGCCCTGCAGATGAGGCCGGGTGGGACCGAAAATCGCAACCGCCGGCGTTCCCATTGCCGCCGCGATATGCATCGGTCCGGAATCATTCGTAACGATTACCCGGCAGCGGCGAAGAACCGCGGCGAGTTCTTTGAGGCCGCACGGAGGAATCAGGATCGATGGGTGCTTCATCGACCTCTGGATCTCTTCCGCGAGCGGAAGCTCACCGGGGCCCCAAATGACAAGGATCTGCGCTCCGAGCTTCTCCGCAACCAAATCCCCGAACTCACCGAATCGATGGAGAGGCCACCGTTTCGTGTACCACCCTCCTCCGGGATTCAATGCAACGACAAACCGGTCGTTCATCTTCTGATCCCGGAAAAATCGTTCCGCAAATTGGATGGCGTCACTCCCCACCGGGAAGAAAATGGAGGGTTTGGAAATCGGCACGTCCATGGCCCGCAGGGCATCCAGGTTAAATTCGGTATTGTGCTTCTCGCCGCCCCTCGGCTCGACGACGATGTTATAGCAATGCTGGCGCCACTTGAACCGGTAGCCGACGCGGTATGGCGCTCCGCTGAACAGCGTCACGAGCGCGCTTCGCGGATTGCCGAACAGGTCGACCACCAAATCGTATCTCCGTGCCCGAACGCGAGCGATCAGCGAGACACCTGACTGCACCTTGCTGTCAAAGACAAGAGTGGAGTGGACGGCAGGATTGCCATCAATGACATCCCGACTCGGTTTTTCCGTCAGAAAGTCAATTGTCGCCTGAGGAAACGCGCTCCTGAGATTCTCAAGAACCGCCGTTGAAAGCAGCACATCACCAATCGCGCGCAACTTGATGACAAGGATTTTGTGGACTCGGGAGCGGTCTATTTTCACTTCAATGCAAGAACATTAGGCCAAATATAGAGAAACTTTCATTCTGATTCAAACAACACGCAGCCATCGCCTTCGAACCGTTACTGCACAGGTTCTCCCCCATTGAAAACGACTTTTGCAATCTTCCCAAAGTTGCCGACGTCGAAGAAATGGCCCTCAAGCTTTTCTAATTCGTCTACCCGAACGTCGATGGTCATGAACGGATAAAGAAGCGGCTGGCCGAATGAATCAAGGCGCGTCGCGTAGCATTTCATTGACATTGATTGAAAGAACCGCGCGTAGGGCTGCATCCACTCCTCCGTGCCTATTGCCTGCAGAACATCATAGAGATCCTGTTTTAACCGGTAGGCGATCTTCGTATCGCTGAGTTCTTCCTGCTGAACATGCTGGACAGTCAGTCGAAAGGAGAGTGTTCTCCCCGCCGGGCTAACTCTCACTTCTGAAATCTCAAGATACAGTGGATGAGACGCCCTGCGCAGGCTGTTCATGTGCCATGATTCGGAGATGTCTACCTCCTCCCCCTGCCTGAGTCTTCGAACTTCGTCCTCGAGGTGGATAGATTGTACCGGTCGGGGCTTCTGCTGTGCCAGTTCCTTCCTGAGAGGCCCGGGATGCGGTTTCTTAATTTTCTGTCCGCGCATTATATCCGCCGCTTCTGGGGTGTCGGACGTCTCTCTCCTGACCTGATTGATGACGTGTTGTTCGAGTTCAGCGAAAACATCGTCCCTTTTGATTTCGTATGCCCGGAATGCCAATGAATGTATGAAAAATTCCCGGAAGTAAAAGGTGTCGACGATCTGAGTCAGCCGGAACACCATGATTACACCGAACAAACCTCCGATAAAGGCGAATGCACCCTCCATCAAATCAGCCGCCACTTCGCGCGCGGGAGCGGTGAACAAATTAACTGAGAATTGCACAAGCTCGACAAGACCGGTGGCCAGCATGATCACGATAGACCATGCGGCTATGCCTCCAATGAAGGCGGGTATTTTCTGCATGCCCTGGTGCGCCTGCCGCTGCTTCTGACGCTGGAGTATGAAAAAGGAAACCAGAAGAACGCAGACTGATATAATAAAGACATAGGTCATGATTGTTCCTCAAATTTCCCATGCGCTGGGCGGATCACCACGCCGGCTGACGGACCTTGACAACATCATCCTAACTCCGCAGCAGCGACATCCGGAACGCCATCACCGTCATTCATCCCCCGGCTCAAAAAGGTATTTGGTATCATATTGAATCTCCGAGTCATCAAGGAGACGGAGATATTCTTTCATGAACGTCTTGCGGGCATGGTGTTTTTCCTGGTTCTGGATGTATGTAATCACATTTTCCAGTTGTAAATGAGAACACGAGAACGCCCCGAAACCTTCCTGCCACTGAAACCTTCCCTGTATCCACTGCTGTTCGTTGATGAAGCGCGATGAATTGGCTCTGATGTCTCTCACCAGATCGGACAGCGCGATGTCGGGTGTAAGCCCAATCAGGATGTGAACATGGTCGGGCATGCTATTGATCACAATGAGCTTCTGACCATCGGCTTTAATAATCCCACAAATATACTTGTATAATGATTCTTTCCATTCCTTCCGTATCAAATTCTGTCTTCCCTTCACTGTGAAGACAATGTGGATGTAGATTTGCGTGTATGTGTTTGCCATTTGCTCTCCCGCTCCTGACGGAGCTAATACATGTCGTCCCTACGGGACTCGTTAGCCAATTGTGAGTCACAGTTTTCCGCCAAAATACCTTTCGAGGTTTTCATCCTTCGGTTTTTGAATGTCGAGCTCTCGCTGATCTTCCAGCTCCCGCTCAATGCGCTGCTGAAGTTTCAACCGTTCTGCTTTCTCAAAAATATCGTCCCGCACCCGGGACTGAGATTGGAAGAAAAGCGAACGAAGGAACAAATCCCACATCCTCCCGGTGGCCCCGGCTTCACTGTATGTCACGATGATTTGATAGAGGTAGGCAAGCCCCATGGCTATAGCGGCGAGCTTAATCACGTCGATGAAATCAAACTGGGACGAGGAGATTGCCAATACGAGCATAACAATTTGCCAGCATCCCCAGCCGACCATCGCAAGTACGGACCACGCAAGCACGCCCCTCACCACGGGGGCATAGGTTTGTGCGGCCGACGGAGAGAGGAAACGATCCAATACCCCCGCCTGCTTCAACGCGCGGACGAAGAACACCACGGAAACGAGAATCAGTATCTGGATCATAGGGCGGGTCCCTCGAAATGTCGCGACGTAAGCAAGAATGTATGCCCAATAATTTTCTTTCTTCTCCGGAACGCCAGCCTTCCGCAGGCCACCCTACAGCCAACCCCGGGAGCGACGAATGAATGTTGCACCCGCGGGCGCCGCCGTTATCTAACTGCCAAAATAATTCTCGATATCTTTATCCTTCGCATTGGCGGGCTTCGGGGGCTTTTCAAGGTCTTCCAGCTTGATTATTTCCGGCTCCTTCTTAACGCGTTCCGGGGCTTTAAGCTGGTCGGGTTTTTCAGGAACTTTGCGCAGGACTTTCGCCTCAGTGCGGAAGAGGAACGAGCGGACAAACAGGTCCCATGTGCTCCCCGTCCATCCGGGTTCAGCGGAGGATACGAGTGCCTGGTAAACGGAGAATATGGCAAGAGCTGCGGCGGCGATCTGAATAAGACTCATGTAATCGAACTCGTCGGAAAGGATGTCGATGACCATCGCGAAAACCTGCCCCAATCCCATACTCAGAAGGGCGATTCCGGCCCAGGCGAGCACGCCAAGGATTATCGGCGTACAATTCCTCGATTCCGATGAAGAGGATAGTTTAGCCACTATCCCGGATCGCCTCATCACCTGGAAAAACAACGCGACAAAAATCAGTAAAAGAATCTGAATCATATTTCTTCTCCGTAGTTGTCCGGCATCATATCAAAATCAACTGATCAGCACCCTTTCCCCGGCTGCTGTAAGACGTCGCGCTACGACGAACCGCGACCTCCGACCCTGGGCGCAGTCCGCCGCGAAAGGTCGGCTAACGGCTAGACGGAATATCGGAATCTGCCCGATGAGAAGCAATAGGCAAGGTCTCCAGAGGTCCCACCCCGATCGTCGAAGACGGAAAAATGCCGTTCTCCGCCTCAAATCTCTAAGAGAGATCATAGAAAAGGCCTACCGTCCGGTGGAAGATTGGACAGACCTGCGTTAGAACGATTCACTCAGGCCGACGACCCACCGAAACTTCAGCTTGTTTTCACCGGCCGGAGGCGCGCTGACGAAGAGCGGGAAATCGACACGCAGAGTACGCAGCCCGATGCCCGAGAAAACGTTAGAGTTTGAAAACGACCCGAACAAGCTCGAAAGCGATGCAAGACGAACACCGAACCCCCAATCTATTTCGATCTTCTGGTCCCACAGATTGTCGGGATTGTTCGCGATCCTGCCGGCGTCGATAAAGAGACTGCTGCGAAACATCCGCATGAACCTGCCCGCGAACGGGATGTCGGACTGCAGATACGGAATGAGCTCGGTGAACCTTGCTTCGGCATTCACTGCTTCCACTTTGTCGCTGCCAAACGGCATGAAGGCATAGTACCCGCGCATCCCTCCCCCACCGTAAAACAGCGCGTGGTCGCGAACGGTGCTGGGCAACACCCCCTTGCTTCTGAAGAACGGAGAACTGAACTGGTCAAGCGGCGAACCGCCGGCGAGATAGTATTTGGTCTGACTTGGAATGTCGCCCTGACCGACACCGCTCATGACTCTCAATGCCAACGTCCAATCCGCCGGCATCTCCAGGTTCGTCTTCACCTCGAGCGTCCGTTTTGAGTACGCCCAATCACTTCTTCCAACGAGCGAAACGGATCCTTCGAACGTCGCGGAGCCACGAACATTCCACGATGAACCATAATTGAAATACTCGTACCCGACGAGCATACGCTGCAGACTTCCCGGATCCCATGTGGATGGAAGAAGGAGATACTCGTTGTTTTCAGCCTGCGAGTACGAGTACCGAATCGTCACGGTGTGGTACGGTGGATAGGAGTAATGTTCGCGAAACCCTTTTTGGAATCCGAGGGTCAGGCCCTTTCGTCCCTCAAGCTGGTACCAACGGGCAGTGAGAGAGCTCGCCGACGACAAGTGGAAGAGATTGTGCGAGAGTGAAAGGTCGTAGTCGACCGTGTTGTCGCGGAAATTGTACAGCTGGTACAGCGTTCCTGCATACTCATCGTCGAGGAAGCTCCCGCTCAGTTTGTATCCCAGGTTCCATCCGCCCTGATCCGTGTACCAGAACGACGGCCGCATTTTGAGAAGATAGGCATCGATCGGCGTAACGTCAAAAAGCGTATTGTCGAGCCGGAAATCAACCTTCGGGAAGGAAGCCCGGTTGTTGAGACGATTGATGTCGAGTATCTCACCGCCCGGATTGATCTCCGCCTGGACCGGCCGCGCAGGTAGATCCACAACCGTGTCGACGTCAACTTCGGCATTGATCCATTTATCGTAAGGAATCCAGATCGTTTGATCGCTCTTGTCGTCCATTTCAATGCGCACATCCAACGGCATGATGGCCTGACCGTACCGGTGAATTCTCACTTTCGTACGATACACCGTTTGGTCTCCGTTTTTCAGGGCAGAATACTTCAGGCGGCCTAGTCCATAGTCGCACGTGTACGTACGATTGAACCACTCGTCAAAGAACCACCGCAAATCCCGTTTGCCGCTCACCTCTTGAGCGGTCGCGTAAAAATCCTCCGGATACGGAAGCTTGAACTTCCACCGGTTGTAGTATTCTTTCATCACTTTCTCGAACACAGAATCCCCCAGAACGTACCGGAGCATGAACATGACCGCCGCCGTCTTGCTATAGATCGAGATTCCCGACAGACCCTGTTCTCCGAACCGGTACGTGTGGGTCGCGATGGCTTCTTCATATCCCGTCTTTGCCAGCCAAAGAGCTTGTTTCTGGATGCCCTCGCGTTCATTGTCGTTCTGGAAATTCAGCAGTCGTTGATGCCAATCCGTCCACTCGTACGTGTTGTCGTACCGACCGTAGTAGTCCTCGACGGCCGTCGCAGTGATAAACGTATTGAATCCTTCATCCATGAAAGCAAAGTATGTTTCATTGCTGCCAATCATCATCGGATACCAACTATGCCCGATTTCGTGAACGACCACTCCATAGAGGGAATGGTCGGTTTTGTCGCCGTAATGGCCGATGAAGACTATGCCGGGATATTCCATCCCTCCTCCGACGACTCCCTCGACGACAAACATGCTTGGGTAAGCGTACAATCCGTAGTGTGTGCTGAAGAAGCTGATGGCGTGATGTCCGAAGTGCGCTACGTCCTTCCAGTACTCTGCCTTGTCTGAGAAATACAAGGCACTTATGGAAATTGACGGCGTACCGGCTGATGGGGACCAATGCGACACATCCCAGATGTAATGTTCATTCGCAGTCCAAGCGAAATCGCGCACATGGTCGGCATGGAATCTCCACGTAACGTTCGCGGTATCCTTGTCACCCCATTCCTGGCTGGAGTAGTCGGCGATGCGTACTGTCTCATCCTTCCCGTTGGACTCGGCCAGCCGTTGCCGGACGCTGTCGGGATACACTTCTTCGGGATTCAGCAAAACGCCAGTGTAACCGATTGTAAAACTCTTTGGAAGAGAGATGTTGACATCGAACGTCCCGTACTCAAGATGGAATTCCGCAGCACCGAGATATTGATTTTTGTCCCATCCGTATCTGTCGTACGTTGCAATTTGCGGATACCACTGCGCAATATTGTAATCCCGTCCCTGATGGCCCGTTCGCTCGCCGCCCTCCGGAACGCGTTCCACATAGTCGCAGTGGAATACGACGCTGTCACCCGGATTGAGGGGCTTCAACAGGCGAACCTCCATCAGTGTATTATCGACGTGATACTCCGGCGTTTGCTCGAGGTCGCCGTCGAGCACGTTAAACTTTGTGAGCCAGATACCGCCGGTCGTATCAGCATAATAATATTTGTTCCGTTCGGCGAAAGCCACACCATAGCTTCCCTGTGTGAAGAGATTCCAGTAGAGCCGGAAGTAAACAACGTTCAGAACGTCGGGAGAGTTATTTCTATACACGAGCTGTTCGCTCCCTTCGATGCGGTGTTGTTTCGTATCGAGCGTCGCGTCGATTTTATAGTGGACCTCCTGCTGCCAGAGTTGCTCTGCGCAGAGAGTTGAAGAGAGGAGGGCGAGGAAAAGCAAGGATATTCGCATAACATCTCCGGAAAATAGTTTAATAGATCGCGACGGAAGACTCAGAGGCCTTTGTCATCGTTCTTGCTCGATCCGCGATGCAGGAATTTCTCTTTCCGTCGTTTGTTGATCAAGAAAATCAAATACACAAACACCGCCAATACTGCAACTCCGACAATAATAATGTTCAGTCCTAGAAAATCTACTGTCTCCATGGCGCCCGTCCTTTACGTCGATATCCTGGACCCCCGGGAAGTGATTCTTTCATGGTTTGCCGCTCCGGCGTATCTGCCGGGCTTCCGCCACGACTGTGTCCGCTTCAGCTATCACCCCCCCCGGGACACTGGACAAAGCACTGTCACGATCTTCCGAGATCTTGATCGGCCTCACGTGATGCCGGTACGACGACTGGGCCACAAGACGCTCATTCTCGATGGCGACCGTTGCCGCATTTGCGAACAACTCTATGAGCTCGGCTTCATCTTCCGTGAACTCAGGACTGCGGTTGCGTGCGACAACAAGAACACCAAAGAGGGTTTTTCTTCTTTTCATCGGAACCGCGATGAAATGTTCGATACTCGGTTTCATACCTTCGGGGTAACGGGAACGGGGATCCATTTGGGCGTTGTTGACCAGTGCCATTTTCCCCGAGACCGCCGCCCCTCCGATAATCCCCTCGCCAAGGGGCAGAGGAAATCTCGCAATCCGGCGGGAGAAAGGAGTATTTCTTAGAACAATGTGGGGCATCAGCAGATTGAGGGATTCATCGAAGACGTAGAATCCCGCCAGGTCATGAGCCACAAGTTTCTTGACACCCGTGACAATGGAGGAAAATACTTTGTCCATGCCAGCATTTTCTAAAACGAGATGATGTATCTCATCCAACACGTTCAAAACAATCGCCTTCCGCTGGATTTCCGTCACCAACATCTGGAAGCGCTCGTTTGACCGGTGGAGTTCCTCGGCGTACGCGAGGTCGGTCACATCGCGCGCTGTGAAAACATAACCGCGGGGATGATGAGATTTCAGGGGGAAGGGCGACGAAGAGAGACTGACAGTCACGAGTTCGCCGTTCTTCCGATTCCAGACCGCCACGAAATTGTTGAGTGAACCCTCTTTGCGAAGTATCTTCAAGGCGTGGTTCATCCTCGTCTTTTCGCCGGAGGTGATCCATGGGTAGGGCGGCTCCGCTCCGATAATCTCCGTCTCCGAATATCCCGACATTTGAGCGTGCGCGCTGTTGCACAGCACCACTTTTCCTTTCAAGTCCGTCATGTACAGCGCGTCCTTCATCGTATTGAAAACGGACTCGAGTTTGTTCTCCGATTTCCACGATTGGTTGATGAGCATTCGCCGGTCGCTCAGGTCGTGGGCCACCACCACTATCTCGTTTGTCATGTATCCTGGAGTACGGGAGAAGAAAATGGAGGCGTCAAGCCACAACGTCGACCCGTCGGACTTTTGAAATTTTATCTCTCCCGACCACCTCCTTTTTTCCCGCAGTGCCTTTGAGATCTTCGACACGTAACTTGCGCCTTTACCCCGCAGATACAATGAGTGAAGCTTTTTCCCCAGCAGGTTCTTCGAGCTGTAGCCGGTTCTCCGGCATGCGGTTCGGTTCACAAACTGAATGGATTGTTTCCCGTCCGTCAAGATGACGAGATCATGAGAACTATTGGCCACGTCAACAAGCAGTTGCCTGATTTCGGGGGAGCACGCCTGCGAAGAATTCATCATGCGGACAGAAAGGTGATTACACAGCACGAAGCCGTGGAAAAAGGCAGGTACAACTTTGGAGAATCATCAGAAGGCCGAATATTGTAAGAATTGGGCACCCTCAACACCGTGAGATAGTACGGAAGAACCGATGGAATGTTGCAGGGACCTATTTCGCACGCTTACGGCCTTTGCCCTCATTCACTTCATCCAGGAATGCAACGGCCCTGCGCAGATGCGGAATGACAATCGAGCCGCCGACCGTGAGAGCAACGCTGAAAATGTCGAACATCTCATCGTCGGTGACCCCTTGCTCCTTGCATTGAAGAATATGGTATGAAATGCAGTCGTCACACCGAAGCACCATCGAGGCGACCAGACCGAGCATTTCTTTCGTCTTGGCATCGAGCTTCCCCGGTTCGTACGTCAGCGTATCGACACCGAAGAAACGTTTGATCGCACGATTGTCAACGCCGAGGATGCGTTCGTTCATTTTCGTGCGGAATGACTGAAACTCTTCTAACCGTTTACCCATCGTCGGTTAACTGGTCAATTTGTGAATCGGTGACGTGGAGATTGGTCAACAGTGAGCGATTGACCTTGGACAGCGTCTGAGAGTGGCTCAAGACTCGCCGGCGAACCAATCACTCTCTTCGTGGAGCTGAAGGGGATCGAACCCTCGACCTCGTGAATGCCATTCACGCGCTCTCCCAACTGAGCTACAGCCCCTTGTAGATTTACAATTTACGATCTACAATTTACAAATGACAAATAACAAATAGCAAATGACAAATTTCAATTAATGTATACAAAATTGCGGCAAAAGTCAATCAGGACTCATGCACATTGCACGTTCTCTTCAGAAAACGTGACTGTGGTTACGAGAACCATGGTCCACCGACGACCGATGCGAGTAGGGCAAAGAGAGACGGCGCACGGGAACCGTAATTTCGACGAAAAGTCTGAGAGGAGGGCTCCCGTCGGTGTGAGCGGCAACGATTTGCCCGTGGAAACGACTGCTGAAAAGGAACAACGAATGAAGTGCAAAACACCACGAGGTCCGCGTTCCCCGACCTTTCCCATTGAAGGCCCCCATGAGACAAAGAACCGGGATCACTTAATGAGGAGGAACCTCATCACACTGGTGAACCTGCCCGCGGTCAACCGATAGAAATAAGCTCCGCTTGCCAAATCCTTCCCGTCAAATACCGTTGAATGGCGGCCAGCTTGCACGACACCATCGACAAGCGTACTTACCTCCTGCCCCAGCGCGTCGTACACCCTGAGGGTTACATATTCGTCACTCGGCAATTGATAATCAATAACCGTCGTGGGATTGAAAGGATTAGGGTAATTCTGCAGAAGAGCGTAACTCCGGGGGGTCTGTCCCGGACGGTCTTCCCGGACAGACGTTATGAAGCCGGCGCGTGAGCGACGCCATACGCCTCCGCCAAACGTGCCCACCAGTACGTTCGAATCAGTGACGGCCACAGCGCGGACATCAAGCGAATCCAATCCACCATTCACTGACTGCCAGTGCGTGCCATTATCTGTTGAGAGGAATACCCCTCCCCCATACGTTCCGGCGAAGAAGTTCATGTGCGAAACGACGAAACATTGGACGCGAGTGTTCGTCAGCCCGCTATCCGCCGGCTGCCAGCTCAAGCCGTGATCTGTCGAACGGAAGACACCTCCATTCGCTCCGGCAAAGATACTCGATTGGATCATTGCAAATGACGACATAAAAAAATTCGTCAACCCGCTGTCGATCGGCTGCCAGCTGGTGCCATCGTCGAAGGTCCGGAACAAACCGCCGCCACTGGTGCCCGCAATGATGCCGGCGCTGTCGGCAATCAGGCATTTCACCGGGCCGCTCAACACTGCAGACTGCCACGTCTTGCCGCTATCGACACTCCGGAACGCCCCATTACCAGTACCCTTGAGGATCGTTGAATCATGCATCGTGAAGGAGTAGACGGTGCTAAGATCCAATGAATCGCCATGCCAGGTCTTTCCGCTATCGGACGAGGAGAGGACGCCGCTCCCGGCCGTGCCAACGAAGATGAGTGAACCGCGTACTGCGAACGAAATGGCAGGGCTATTCGTCTTCTTGATTCTTATCCAGTCGAGTCCATTATTCGTCGAGAGATAGACTCCGCTGTCGCTGCCTGCAAGAATGTTGGAGCCGCTTGCGGCAAGACAGAAAACATTCTGCCCCGTCAACCCATTCGCCTGAACCCACTGAGCTTCGCCTTGAAAAGTGAAGAGGAAGAACACAAAAAGCAATGGCATTTTTTTCATCACGCTACCCCTGTTAATGTTGAACATGTAAACCCGACTCGTCATCATCCACACTATCGTAATTAAATTACCAAATAAAGGAATTAATGTCAATTTGCAAGTCGCACTGTTTTTCGCTATCATTTTAAATATGAGAGACATCGGCGAAGCATTTTCATTCCCGTTCAAAGATCCGAATTGGCTTGCAAAAATGGTCGTCGGAACCATCTTCGCGGCATTCTGTGTTCTTCTTATCGGGTTCCCTGTGGTCTGCGGTTATTATATCGAACTCATTCAACGGATGAGACGACATGAGCAGTACCCTCTCCCGGAATGGAAAGACGTTGGTGTAAAATTCATTGTGGGTTTTAAATATATCGTGGTTCTCGTCATCTACAATCTGCCGACGGCGGTCATCCTGATCCCGGCTCTCTTCCTCCTCGTGGTTGCGAATCTGCATCATGGTGGACTTTCCGAAATGGTAGCCGGCACCGGCTTCGCGATGATTATCATCCTCCTCGTTCTGCCCTATTCTCTGTTCATCGCCGCTCTTAAGCCCATCATCGCAGCCAGGTTTTCGGAACGCGAGAGCATCGGAGATGCACTCGACGTTGGTGAGGTATTGCGCCTCTTCAAGTCTCACTGGCGAGACGCTTGCCTTGCGATGTTGTTGGCGATCGGCGTTCAGATCCTGGCAAGTGTAGGAATTATTTTTTCCCTGGTGGGAATATTTGCAACCTCCTTCTACGGGTATCTTGTCGCCTCCCATCTCTACGGGCAGATCGCGCGGACCATAGATGATTCACGTCCCTCCCCGGCACCATCTGCTATATGAAAACCGGCATACAACATCTTGCCTGGTTCCTTCTCCTGCCGGCAACACTTCTCGCTCCCGGTTGTAAGGACAATAGCACGAATCAAACCGCAAGCGATATTGTCTTTCCGGCGAGCGGCGTGAGCTACGGCAAGCAAGTGGAACCGTTGTTCCTTCATAGCTGCGCCCAGCCCAGTTGCCATGACGAGTATACGGGAACTGGCGGCCTCAGTCTTGACACGTATCAGGATTTAATGAGCGCGAGTCCACCCGTCGTTCGGCTGAAGGATACGACCAACAGCCTGATTGTGTGGAGTATCGAGGGAACTCACGGACTGGGAATCATGCCGCCTGCGCCGGTGCCGCGCCTCAACAACAATCAAATCACGGGTATAAAGAGATGGATACTTGAGGGAGCGCAGAACAACTAAGCTCTACGCGGTCACAAGATGAGGAGGCTTGACTGATTTTGAAACTGAGGGAGTTTTTCGGGCCCGGCGCTCGAATTCATCACGAAATTTTTTTATCACGCTTTGAACCGGCCACGCCGCCGCATCACCAAGAGCACAAATTGTGTTCCCTTCGATGTTGTTCGCAACATCCAGCAGCAGGTCGACGTCCTGCATCGTGCCCTCGCCATCGACAAACCGGTTGAGGATCTTTTCCATCCAGCCGCAGCCTTCACGGCACGGGGTACACTGCCCGCACGATTCGTGATGATAGAAATGGGTGATGCGCGCGAGAACCCTCAGGATATCTGTGTCTTCATTCATGACAATCACACCGCCCGTTCCGATCGAGGTCCAGACCGATTTCAACGACTCTGCATCCATCTTCACGCCATCGAGCTCATCGCCGCGCAGCCACATTGTCGAAGACCCTCCCGGAATCACCGCTTTGACCTTTTTGTTTCCCGGAACACCGCCCGCATGCTTGTAGATGAGGTCGGTCAGCAGAATACCAGTCGGAAATTCATACACGCCGGGCTTGTTCACGTGTCCGCTCATACCGAAGAGGAGCGTCCCCGGATGTTTTGGCTCGCCGATCTTCGAAAACCACTCCCACCCTTTCGCGATGATGATCGGGACATTGGCAATCGTCTCGATGTTGTTGATGGTCGTCGGACACCCCCATAATCCGTTTTGTGCGGGAAACGGGGGTTTCACCCTTGGATAACCGCGGTCGCCCTCGATCGAATTCATCAGAGCCGATTCCTCGCCGCAGATATACGCCCCGGCTCCCCGGTGAATATACACGTTCGTGCTGAAATTCGTTCCGAGGATATTGTTTCCGATGTAATTCTTCGCGTACGCGTCGTCGATCGCTTTTTGAAGCAGCCGGATCCATTTCTGGTACTCGCCGCGCACATAAACGTACGTCGTCGATATACCCATTGCGAAGGCGGCGATCAATGCGCCTTCGATAAACAAATGTGGGTTGAGTTCGAAGATCTGCCTGTCCTTGAACGTCCCCGGCTCGCTTTCATCTCCATTCGCGCACAGATACTTCGGCATGGAGGTTTGTTTCGGCATGAACGTCCATTTGAGTCCCGTCGGGAAACAAGCCCCGCCCCGACCGCGAAGATTGGATTTTTTTACCTGGTCGGTGACGTCCTCTGGCTTCATCGTCAGTGCTTTTCGCAGGGCTTGGTAACCACTATGGCCTTCGTAGACATCGATCCGGTGCAGGTCCGGAATATCGGGAAGGATGAGTTTCTCGGCGAGGTCAGACATACATTATTCTAATTCACCAAGAAGCTTGTCGACCGCTTCGGTTGTGAGACCCTCGTAATACTCATCGTTGACCTGCATCATCGGAGCGGTCCCGCACGAACCGAGGCATTCAACCTCCGTGACCGTGAATTTGTTGTCCGGAGTCGTTTCCCCGGGTTTCACCTTGAGCCGTGTGCAGATATGTTCGGTGAGTTTATCCGCACCGAGAAGCTGGCAGGAAACATTTGTGCAGACCTGCACGTGGTATTTCCCGACGGGCTTCGTGTTGAACATCGTATAAAACGTTACCACGCCGTAAATGTGTCCGAGCGGAACGTTCAGGAGGGCGGCAACGTACTTCATGGTCTCTGGAGAGATCCACCCAAATTGTTCCTGGGCCATCCAGAGCACGGGCAGTGTGAGTGCTTTGGTGGTCGGATAGCGCTTTTTCAACTCTTCTATTTTCTTGAGATTCTCTTCAGAGAGCATCGCACATCATTACTTGTCCGCTTCCCCCATGACCGGGTCGACACTTCCGATGACCGCTACCACATCGGAGATCATTCCGCCCTTGAGCATGATCGGAAGCGATTGGATATTGACGAAGGACGGCGAGTGGATCTTGAGCCGCCACGGATTCCCTTCGCCGTGGCTAACGATATAAAATCCGAGCTCGCCCTTGGAAGCTTCGACCGCGTGATACACTTCACCAATCGGAGGGTCGATGCCGAAGTTGACCAGCATGAAATCGTGAATGAGCTCTTCCATCTTGCCGTAGGCACGTTCTTTCTTCGGCAAGACGTGTTTTGGGTCCCGCGCATTGATCGCGCCCCGGGGCATTTTCTCCAGTGCCTGTCGGACAATCTTGATGCTCTCCCGCAACTCGTGCATGCGCACGTAGAAGCGGGCAAGGACATCGCAATCGGTGTAGACAGGAATGGTGAAGTCGAGCGCATCGTACACAAGATAGGGTTCGTCCCGCCGGAGGTCATGGGCAACTCCGGTCGCCCGCAAAATCGGGCCGGTGACTCCCATCCTGATGGCGTCTTCCTGCGAAAGAATACCTACACCTTCACACCGATCGACGAAGATCCGGTTTTTCAAGAGGAGTTTTTCGCATTCATCAATCGACGCTGGAAGCTGGTCGATAAAGTCTTTTGTCATGGCGGCGGCCTCGTCGGTCATATCCTGGGCGAGACCTCCGATGCGGGTGAAACTCGTGGTAAATCTCACGCCCGTCAGTATGTCCCAGATGTCCTGAATCTTTTCCCGCTCACGAAAGCCCCACAACAACACCGTTACCGCGCCGACGTCCATTGCCATAGACCCCAGCCAGACAAGGTGCGAGGCGAGTCGCGCAAGCTCCGCGCAGATCACCCGGATGTACTGGGCGCGCGGTGGAGCTTCAATGCCGGCGAGTTTTTCGACCGCGAGAACATACGCGACATTATTGGCAAGCGGCGAAAGATAGTCGAGACGGTCAGTGTGCGGAATGTACTCATGATACGTCATATTCTCGGCGAGCTTTTCATAGCCGCGATGCAGGTATCCGAGGTCGGGGACGGCCGAAATGAGAGTCTCGCCGTCCAACCTGAGAAGCAATCGAAGAACGCCGTGCGTGGCGGGATGTTGGGGACCCATGTTGAGCACCATCTCGCTGTCGAGCGGGTCGTCGAACGTGACGGTGCTGTCCTGTCCCTCCAGTGCCTTCAGGATTTTTTGCCGGGATTCTGCGAGACGTGATTCCATGGAGGTCGACGAATTGAACTATTTTCGCGGGAGCGGAAGTGAGCCCGGAATGCCCATGAGCGGAAAATCTTTTCTCAGCGGATAGTATTCGAATTCTTCCGGCATATAGATGCGACGCAGGTCGGGATGACCGTCAAAAACAAGTCCGTACATGTCATATGCTTCTCGTTCGTGCCAATTCGCACCCGGCCATACCGCCGTCATAGACGGAACGTGGAGGTCCGCTTCATCGACCCGCACCTTGACTCGCAGCCGGTACTTGTTCTTCAGTGAATACAGATTATACACGACTTCGAACCGGTCCTCCGGACGAAAGTAATCCGCCCCGCAGAGATCCTTCAACATGTCGAATCGCAGCTCATCGTCGTCACGCAGAAACCGGCAGACGTCGACGATGTCCTGTTTCCTCACGACGACAGTGACTTCACCGCGAAACTCGCTCGTGGACTCGACTGCATTCTTAAAGTGCGACAGGAGTTTTTCGAGAATGGTGTCCTTCATGAAGTGTGAGAAAGCTCTCCCATCTCCCCCACATACGTTTTTTGACCGGGCCGTTCGCCGCTCGCTATTTTCCTTTGAACCTCCATCAAACCCTTCAGGAGATTGTCCGGCCGCGGCGGACAACCCGCGACATACACATCTACCGGAATGAAGAGGTCAATTCCCTGCACGACCGAGTAGGAACGGTACATCCCCCCCGTCGACGTGCAGGCGCCCATGGCGATCACCCATTTCGGGTCAGGCATCTGGTCATAGATCTTCCGAACAACGTGGGCCATCTTGTACGTCACCGTACCGGCGACGATCATCAAATCACTTTGGCGCGGGGAAAACCGGAATGCCTCCGAACCAAAACGGGCGACATCCGTTCTCGGTCCCGCGAACGACATCATCTCGATGGCGCAGCATGAAATCCCCATCGGCATCGGCCAGAGAGAATTCTTTTGCGACCAGTGCATGATATCTTCTATTCGCGTCGTCAAAAATCCTTCATTCATCTTCCCCGACATCGCATCAAACCGTCCCTTCTTCCATCACCTTATCCTTACGCAACGGTTCTTCGCGGAGCGCTTCGGCCGGCCGCGTTGTTGCCCGAGACCAATCCAGCGCACCTTTCTTCCACACGTACAAAAGGCCTGCCATGAGAATTGCTATGAACACGAGCATTTCAAGAAATCCGAGAACGCCGAGATCTCGAAAATTGACCGCCCAGGGATACAGAAAAACGACTTCAATATCAAAAACGATGAACAGCATAGCGATTAGATAGAACCTGACGGAAAATCGTTCCTGGGCAGTGCGGACGGGTTCCATCCCGCTCTCGTAGGTCGATAATTTTTCTTCCGTCGAGTTCTTCGGTCCAAAGATCTCACTCGCCTTCGACATCACAACTCCGAAAGCGACGGCGATGCAGATCATTATGCCGATGGGAATGTAGTTTTCTATCACGGTTCGAATTGGATTTTCATTCAAAAGTTAGCCAAAACACGAAACAAAAGCAAGTTTTCTCCGATTCCCTGTTCTATGGAAGCCGATCCTTCGTGCCGGCCTGATGCGTCGGAGACGTCATCCGCCAATAACCTATGGCGACCCCGCTGGCGATCGCGACGTTGAGCGACTCTGCCCTGCCATGTTTCGGGATCGTCATCAGTTGGTCGGCAAGCTGCGTGATTTCCGGAGATACCCCACGAGCTTCATTGCCAAACACCATGACTGTCTTCGGGCGGAAATCAATCGCGGGCAGCATCCTTCCACCTTCGATGGCAGTGGCGATGATTTCGAAGCCGTTGCGCTTCGCCGATTTCAAAACGGAAGACAAATCCGCGTCGGCGCAGATCAGTAAATGGAAAAGGGACCCCATGGCGGAGCGAACAACTTTGGGGTTGAAAACCTCTACGCTCGACTTGCTCAACACAACGGCATCCACCCCAAACCAATCGCACGTACGGAGAATCGTGCCGACATTTCCGGGGTCGGCTACATCATCGAGGGCAACCACGAGACAGCGATGGGCGTCTCCCGTGAGAACCGAATCAAGCAATTGAGGCCTGGCAGCAACCACACCGATAATGCTTTGCGGCGTCACTGTATCCGAAAGCTTTTTGAGTTCGTCACTGGAGATCTCCAATAATTCACAATGGACGGCCTCGGCGAGGCGCAGAGTGTCGCGGGCGCTTTCGGTCATCAGAAAATCCCGGTGCAGCAGGAGGGTCTCGAGTTTCCACTCAGACTGGAGCACCTCCTGGACAAGTTTTGCTCCTTCGATGAGGAACCTCTTCTCCTGCTCCCGGTATTTTTTCCTTGTGAGCTTCTGGAAATACTTGAACTGGAATTGAGATACTCTCGGTATTGCTCGCATACGAAGTGAAATATATCGAATAAAGCATGAAAAAACAAAGGAATGCTTGATCTATTACTTGATTATCAAGCCGGATCTGGGTATATTTCGATAAATTATGAGTCATTCAAACAGCCGATTTCCATGGTGCACATATCCGAACAACGACTGAACTCGCTGCTCGACACTCTTAAGGGAAAAACGATCGCGGTGGTCGGCGATCTGATGCTTGACAGTTACATCTGGGGCAAGGTCAACCGGATATCGCCGGAAGCACCGGTTCCCGTAGTTGATGTTGAAACCGAACAAGTGTGTCTGGGCGGAGCAGCAAACGTCGCGCATAACATCAAGTCACTCGGGGGCAAACCGCTCCTTGTCGGAGTTCTCGGCGATGATTCCAGCGGAAAGAAGCTGTTGAACATCATTCGAGAGAACGCATTTCCGGTCGATGGCATAGTTGTCGATAACGCCCGCCCAACGACCGTCAAGACCCGCATCATCGCACACAGTCAGCACGTGGTTCGAATCGACCGCGAATCACGGGAAGAAATCTCCACCACGATCCAGAACGGAATTCTTGAAACACTTCTGCGCAATAGCGAAGCGATTGACGGGATCATCATTGAAGATTACAACAAGGGGGTCGTCGTCAAGCGCCTGATTCACCAGATTGTCGAGTGGGCCAATCAAAATAAAAAGCCGATCACTGTCGATCCGAAATACAACAATTTCTTTGAATTCACCAATGTCACGGTTTTCAAACCCAACCGGAAGGAAGTCGAAGAAGTCCTGGGATTGAGGATGAACGATGAGCACGAAGTCATCACCGCAGGGAAAAAAATCCTTGAACGACTCAACTCCCTCAGCATCCTCCTGACGCAAGGCGAGCAAGGGATGTCGTTGTTCGAAAAAGACGGGACGGTCACTCACGTTCCGACAAAGGCACGCAGCGTCGCCGACGTCTCCGGGGCCGGCGACACGGTCATCGCCACCCTTACAATGGCGCTGGTCGGCGGCGCGACCATCAGAGAAGCCGCAACTCTTGCGAATATCGCCGGCGGCATTGTCTGCGGCTCGGTCGGCATTGTTCCCATCAACAAAAATGAACTCCGGGATGCCGTCATGCAGGATATGAATCACCGGCCTCGCTCAAACTCGGCGAACTGATGGGCAAGGTCGTCACTCTTCCCGAATTGCAACGCACGCGTGAAGCGTGCCGGCAGTCTGGACAAAAAGTTGTTTTCACCAATGGCTGCTTCGACATTCTCCACAAAGGGCATGTCGAATACCTTACGAAAGCGAAAGCGCTGGGAGATATTCTGGTGGTTGGTATCAACACGGATGCTTCCACCCGGAGATTCAAAGGAGAAAAGAGGCCCATCGTCGAACAGAACGACCGTGTTGCCATCGTCGCGAATCTCTTGCCCGTGGATTACGTATGTTTATTTGATGAAGACACGCCGGATGCGCTCATTCGTGCACTCGTTCCGGACGTCCTCGTGAAAGGTGCGGATTGGAAGGTCAACGACATCGTCGGCAAGGACGTTGTGGAACAGGCGGGCGGTGTCGTTTCCACAATACAACTGACACCGGGACTCTCTACATCCCAGATCATCGACCGGATTCGTGAGCGTTACTGCTGAGGGAACATTACACTGATGAAGGTTGTCAAAACCATCCTCAAGGTTGTCGGTGTTTCGGCCGGAATCTTCCTTCTCCTCCTGATTATCGTCGCGACCATTACCCAAACGAATTTTTTCAAGGATCGCCTTCGCACGATCGTGGTCTCCTACCTCTCGACGAAGGCGAACGTCCAGCTCCACCTCGGCACCATCCGCGGTAATTTCATCACCGGCATCGAGATCGATTCACTCGCCATCGATTACGGCGAGGTCAAGTTGCTCTCGACCGGGCCCATCACCGTCGAACACGATCCACTGGCGCTTCTGAAGAAATCAATCGTTGTCAACCGCCTCACTGTCCAGCATCCCTCCATCACACTTATCCGGTCGTTGGCCGGCGAATGGAACTTCGCGAAGCTCTTCGGGTCTTCGAAGGATACCAGCCATGGTGCTTTCAATTGGAGCATTATCCTCAAGAATGTGGAGCTCAAAAACGGAACAGTCTCCCTCATCGACTCCGCATCTCTCGCGTCGCCGGACCATGGTCCATCCCCGCCGGGCGAAGTTGAGTACCATAATTTTTCGTTACACGAAGTGAACCTCAACCTCTCTGCCGCCATAAGGACCGACAACATCAGCGCGGAGATGCACTCTGCCTCATTTTCATCCGTCACCCCCGAGTTTCAGCTCTCCCGATTTTCCGGTGAGTTCAAAGTCGACCGGGAAGGAATCAGCATGCGCAACGTCGTCATCCAGACCGGAAAATCTTCGCTCCAATTCAGCGCCGCAATCAGCGGGCCGAATGTGTTCAAGGGAATCAACATCGCAAACTACCAGTTTGACCCGGTGCAACTGCAGTTGAACGCCAAGAGCATTGATTTTTCCGAGCTGAAGAGTTTCCTGCCCTCGCTCGAGCCCTTCGAAGGGTCTTCCGCCCTCGACCTCGAAGCAAGCGGGGAATTTGGGAATCTCAACATCAAGCACCTTGACCTCAGGACACACTCGAGCTCATTGAAACTAGCGGGGACGTTGAAGAATCTTCACCATCCGGACGACTTGCGCCTCGACGTTCTCATCGGCGACAGCAGGGTCGACCCCGCTGATGTCGCGAAACTGCTCCCGTCATCGCATCTCCCGGCGTTCGAAGGTGTCGGACAGCTTTCCCTCTTCGCGCAGTATGTCGGGAAACCCCTCGACTTCAAAGCGACAGTTTCCATGAAAGGGGAACATGGCGACGTGAATCTTGCGGGGCAGATGAATCTCACGCACGGCCTTCCGCAATATGACATGACGTTCTCCACCAACAAGCTCGACATGGGAACAATCCTGAGTGTCAAGGGCCTCTCCGGCGCGATGTCGACCAGGGGCGAACTCAAAGGTGAAGGGTTTTCGCTCGACAGCCTCTCCGCTCATCTTAAACTGAACATCGATTCCGGAAAAATCCGGAATTTTGCCCTCGGGAATTCGCAAATCAACGTCGATGCCTGGCCGCGCCGCTTTCAATATACTTCTTCCATCAACCTTGGCGGAATGACTGCTGACGCAAAGGGGAAAATCAATCTCACAAATCGCGACCTGCCAACCTGGGAAGGAGTTCTCACGTTCGGCTCCCTCGACCTTGCAAGAATCTTTCCCGACTCGAAGTTTGAGACGAATCTTTCGTTCACTACGAAGTTGAACGGTTCGGGGAAGACAATCGACGACATTAGCACCGACGCGGCAATCATTCTCCTACCCTCGACGTTGAACCAGCATTCATTTCCCCGGCAGGACGTACACCTCGTGCTTGACCAGCATGACGGCAGGAACAAGCATTTGTCAATTCAGTCGTCAATTTCCGACGTTGAGCTGAACGGACAATTTGACCTTGATTTGCTCGCTTTGATTCTTCCCGAACTGGCGGAGACGTTCGTCCAAAAAATGATCGGACATGCCCGGGGCGCCGATACGACCGCCATCGAGGACAAAAATGTTCTCCAGACTGTCGCGCGTCACGGAGCCGAACAACGCCGGCAGAATTTTACCTACCACGTCACCATCAAGAACCTGGAGCCGATTGCCAATGTTATCGGCGAGACTCCGTTCAACGCGAAAGGAGATTTCAGCGGCAGTCTTCGGGAAATGGACGAACGCCTTTCGTTTAACCTGAACGGCACTCTCGATGAGTCGTTTCTCGGTACGATTAAGAGCGGCATTCTCATTCATAATTGCGGTATCAGGATACAGGCGGACAGCCTGAGCACGACGCGCACACTGGAACAGCTTGCGACAAATGTCGACGTCAGCATCCAGTCAGGGTTGTTGAATTCTGTATCGTTGGCCAATGTTCACGCCGGTTTCAATTACCGTCAAGCCGAGGGTTGGTATACGTTGAAAGGGATGATGGACTCCGTCTACGACGTAAATCTTCGCGGGAAGGTTGCCCTCCAGCCAAAAACGTACGCTTTCGATGTTGACACATTCGCAGTAGCCGCGGAAGCCTTGAAATGGGAAAATGAGAATGATATCCAGGTCAGGCTAAATTCCGAAGGATGCAGGGTGATGCACGCCATGATGAAACATGGATCGGAATCGTTCGCGCTCACGGGAAGCCTGGACAGTTCGGGAAAATGCGACCTGAAGCTCACCGTGCGGAATTTCGTGTTGTCGGAATTGGATTCCCTGATTCATCCTCATCGTATTCTCCAGCACGAAATCGGTTTCGCGGGCAGTGCGGACGCCGATATCGACCTCTCCGGCACGACGGACGCCCCGGTCATCAATGCCGCTGCCACCGGCCGGAACGTTCTCTATAAGCGAACAAGCGTCGGGAATGTCGCCGCAAGCATCCGTTACCGGGACCAGCTCGCCACCATTGACATCAAGGTGAAATCTGCGCTGACCGACACGACTCCCCAGCTTTTCATCAAAGGAGTCGTGCCGCTGAACCTCGCGCTCAAAGGTGTCGAAGAACGATTCCTCGATAAGGAACAACATCTTGAAATCACTTCGAATAACTTCAACATCAACGCGCTCGAGTCATTGTTTCCCGAACTTGAGAACCTCAGCGGAAAGGTGGTGTGCAACATCACGCTCACCGGAACACCGCTCAACCCGGTCTACACCGGGGCAATCTCGATCAAGAATTCCCGGTTCAGGTTCCGGCCGAACAATATTATCTACACCGTTTCGGGTGACCTCGAGCCCTCCGGTGACAAACTCTCGCTCCAGAACTTCATCATCCGCAATATTCCTGAGGACCGCAGCGATGGAGAGGCGAGAGTGAACGGAACAGTGAGGATGAAAAATTTCCAGATCGACTCCCTCGAGCTGGTCGCCACCGGCCGGCTCGTCGTCATGACCGACGCGACACGACACGTCATTCAAACGATGTACGGAACGTTATTCACCGCGTTTGATCCTCCCGGGCTGAAAATTACCGGAACGCTCAAGCATCCGCGGGTGGCCGGTAGAATTCTCATCCAGGACATGGATCTGGTTTTCCCGCCGACAAAGGAAGCGACGTTCAGCGGCTCTGCACTCACGCTCAGGTACATCATCATCGACACATCAACTTCGGAAAAAGGAAGAGAACAGTTCGCGTACCGCTTTTACGGATCGACGGACAGCTTGGCTTCTTCTCCGTCGATGGACACCCATTCGGCGGATACCACCCTCCTGGAAAGGTTGGACTACGACCTCAGTATTGAAACGCAGGGCCCGTCGCGAATCCGGATGATCGTCACACCGAGCACCAACGAAGAGCTTTCAGCGAAGCTCGACGGAAAGGTTACGCTCGTCAATAACCAGGGAACTCCCACTGTCAATGGCACCATCACCATTACACCCGGATCATACTATTACTTTCTGAAACGGTTCGAGGCGACGGGGGATCTCCATTTCACCGGACAATGGGACAACCCTGTCCTGAACGTCAACGCAACGTACGAAGGTGTGCATCAAAAGGACAGTGTGGCTCAAAAAACCATCGTCGAACTGGACATTTCGGGGACGCGCTACCAACCGATTCTGCTCATGTCCATGAAAGTGCAGATTGACCCGGGCAAAGACCCGGTCGATTGGGCAACCCAGGCCAAAGGTGGCGACGTGCAATCGGACGCCATCTCGTTTATCATGTCCGGGAAATTCAAGGACGAGCTTACTTCTCAGGATAAGGCAAACGCCCTGTCTACGTACGGACAATCGACGAGTTCATCGGTTCTGACCGGCTTCACAACGTCGTTCCTTTCCGGCGTGCTCTCCGACTTCATGCGGAAGGAGTTTCCGTTCATCAGGACGGCCGAGGTTTCATACCGCGGGGGAAGCCTGCAAGGAAGTGCCGACCTGCGAGTCACGGGGGAACTCTTCAACGGTTACTGGCGGTTCGGCGGACAGATTTTGAGCGACATTGGCAATGCCAACGTCAGCTATCAACTCAACCTCGGAGACGTCTTCAATGCAAGAGCGATCAGAAATGTCTTTTTTGAGTTCGAGCATAAGGTTGAAGGCACAGACCCTTCCGAGGAGCGTATACTCACAAATACTGCGCGCATTTACTATCGATTCTCATTTTGACCTATGACTGACAGACATCCCGATGATCTCAAAGAACGTCTCCTCCAGTTCTTCGCCAATCACCCGCGCGAACACTTCAAGTTGGAAGAGCTCGCCCGCCGTCTCTCCATCAAGCACAAAGAAGAAGCACGTGCATTGGGGGGATTGCTGAACGAACTCTATCAATCCAAACTTATCGACCGTCTCCACCGAAATCGCTATGGCCACGCGACTCCGCCCCGCTCCCATACCGCAACCGGTATTGTAAAACTCGCGAAACAGGGCCACGGCACCGTCGACCTCCTCCCGCCGCATCAGGGCAGGATTTTTATCCAGAATCCAAATCTCGGGACCGCGCTGGACGGTGATACGGTAAGCGTTGCTTTGTTCGCCACACCCGGTCCCGTGGGGGCGAAGGGACAGACGACATCGCCCGAAGGTGAAATTGTCGATATCGTCGAACGGAGCAGGCAGCCGGTCGTCGGCGTCATCGAAAAGGGCCGCGATTTCTTCTTTGTCGCCCCCGATGACCGCCGCATAGGACGCGATATCTACATCGCGAAAACAAAAACGATGGGAGCGCGGCCGGGGCAGAAAGTCGTTGCGGTCATCGATGAATGGACTTCGCGCCAGCTTAATCCTGAAGGCCATATTGTCGAGGTGCTTGGCAAGTCGGGGGAAGTCCGCGCCGAGATGGCTTCGGTCGCTCGACAATTCCAGCTTCCGTTGCACTTCCAGAAGGACGTTCTTGCCGAGGCGGAGGAGATCGACGCGGACATACCAAGAGAAGAGTACACGAAGCGACTTGACCTGCGCGGCCATGTCTGTTTCACGATCGACCCCGAGGACGCCAAGGATTTCGACGATGCAGTTTCTCTCGAAGTGCAGGATGACGGGAATTTCCTCCTCGGCGTTCATATCGCCGACGTCAGCCACTACGTCCGTGAAGGGTCGGCCTTGGACGACGAGGCCTTCAAACGCGGCACGAGCGTCTACCTGGCCGACGAGGTAATTCCCATGCTTCCGGAAAATATCTCGAACAATCTCTGCAGCTTGCGGCCGAACGTCGACCGCCTGACGTACAGCACAATCATGACCGTGAGTCCCCTCGGAATCGTCAGGGAGTCCCGGATCGTGAAAAGCGTTATTCACAGCAAACGGCGGTTCACCTACGAGGAAGTGCAAGGAATCATTGAGACCGGCCGCGGGACGCATGCGGAAATAATCGGTCAAATGCATAAACTCAGTCAGATCCTGCACCACAAGCGAATGAAAGAAGGAAGCATCGACTTCGAAACCGTCGAAACAAAATTTCGATTCGACGACAAGGGAAAACCGACGGAAATAATAAAGAAGGAACGCCTCGACGCACATCGATTGGTCGAAGAATTCATGCTGCTTGCCAACCAGGTCGTCGCGAAACATATCGGACTCGCCAAAAAAGAAGAGAACATCCGACCGTTCATTTATCGCGTTCATGATACACCCGATGCCGACAGGCTGCGCGACCTTGCCTCGTTTGTCGAGCACCTCGGCTATTCGTTGAATCTCGACGGCGGGGTGACCTCGCGCGCCCTCCAGAAACTCCTCAAGGACGTCAAGGGAAAGGAAGAGGAAACCGTCATCAATGAAGTTGCCATCAGGTCCATGGCCAAAGCGATCTACTCGGAAACCAACATCGGTCACTTCGGGCTCGGCTTCCGGTACTACACCCATTTTACGTCACCCATTCGCCGCTATCCCGATTTGATAGTCCACAGGCTTCTGCACGAGTACGAGCAGAAGATGACGCACAAACGACGGCAGCAATTCCTTGAGACTCTTCCGACGATTTGCAAACAGTCTTCAGATATGGAGCGCGTCGCGATGGAAGCCGAGCGCGCATCGGTGAAGGTCATGCAGGTGGAGTACATGAAGCGCCACGTCGGCGACGAGTTCCATGCTATCATCTCCGGCGTGACGAATTTCGGCATGTTTGTCGAGATTACAGACCTGCTCGTCGAGGGACTGATCCGTGTCAGGGATATGAAAGACGATTACTATGTGCACGATGAGAAACACTATGCCCTCACCGGCCGCAGGACAAAGAAGCGCTATCGCCTGGGAGATAAGGTCAAAGTCCAGGTCGTTCGCGTCGACCCCGAAAACCGTGAGATCGATTTTGTTCTCGTGGAATGATTCCCGCGTCAGACTCCGGCGGCACATCATCGAGCATATCGACCCACAATCATTAGGGATGCGGATCCGAGGGAGAGAAAGAAATGGATGCCATGAACGGTCAGAACCGCTGATGACCGCTGATTACGCTGATAAGAATGATGAAATAGTCGAGGCAAAAACATCAGCGGCATCATTTCATCATATGAATCAGCGGTTCAGACAATTGACCGCTGACGAATCTGATGAAGATGACTTTTCATAAAGAATATTTTCAAGAGGAGTACAAGTATTCAGCGATCACTGAAAGAACCATTTGATTAAATCAAAATGGCGACCGAAAAAACCAAAGCAAAAAGCCGGATAGAAAAACTCGTTGCATACTTTGAGAAGAACATTCACCAGCTCAAAGCGCCTTCCTTCAACGAAACCCAGACACGCAATCAACTCATCGATCCGTTCTTTGAAGCGCTGGGGTGGGACGTTCACAATAGCGCGATGAAGCCGTTGTACCTGCAAGAGGTTGTCCCGGAAGGGCGGGTGAAGACGACCTTTGGAATAGAATCCAAAGAACAAACGGCGCTCTTTAAAGCAAAAGACACGCTCGGCAAAGAGTACAAAGAATACTCTTCCATCCTCGATTACATTGCAGAGGACGAATACAAAGCAAATTCCAAGGAAGCAACAAAGAAACCGGATTACCGTTTTCGAATCAAGGGACAGACCAAATTTTTTCTTGAAGCCAAGAAACCCAGCGTTGATCTTGTCAAAAGCCAGGACGCCATTTTCCAGGTGAAACGATACGGATTCTCCGGAAGAGTCCCCGTTGCAATTCTCACCAACTTTGAAGAATTTCGTGTCTTTGACTGCGCTCAAAAACCACTGTATGGAAAGCCGAAGCTCGGCATTATCAAAGATTTTGATATCGGATGTACAAGCTATCTCGATCGATTCGATCAGCTCTTCGACACGTTTTCACGAGATGCAGTCGAAGCGGGCTCGCTTGATGCTCTGACGACAAAGCTGCTGCAAAAACGCACCGGCGATTTCGCTCTTGATAAAACCTTCCTCGACGATCTCTCCCGATGGCGGATCGAGCTCGCCCGCGACATTGCAAAACATCCCAGGAATCGACGGAAGCTCAACGACTATACGTTGAATGAATCCGTTCAACGGATTCTTGACCGTATCGTGTTCTTCCGGGTGTGCGAGGATCGGGAGATCGAAGTAGAAAACACGCTACTCGCGATTCTCAGGATGTGGAAAGACCGCCCCGGCGTTTCTCTTTACTCTTTGCTCAACCAGCTCTTCCAACAGCGACGTTCTTTGTACAATGGCTTGCTCTTTAGCCCGCACGAGTGCGAGGAATTGGAGGTCGGCGATAAAGTGATTCTGGAGATCCTCGAGAACCTGAATTATCCTTTCTCGCCGTACCATTTTAATGAGATCGGGGTTGAGATTCTCGGAAGCATTTACGAGAAATTTCTCGGCAAGACGATCCATCTGACGGCAAAGACCGTCCGTGTCGATGAAAAGCCGGAGGTGCGCAAAGCCGGCGGCGTGTATTATACGCCCCAGTATATTGTAAACTACATCGTTGATAACACCGTCGGGAAGTTGCTGTATGAGACCCTCACCCCCGGCCCCTCTCCCAATGGGAGAGGGGTGTCCGAAGGACGGGGTGAGGGTCAAAAGCTTTTGCTTTCTCCCAAGCAAGTCGCCAAACTGAAGATCATCGACATTGCCTGCGGTTCCCCGGCTCGTTTCTTCTCGGTGCATTCCAGAAGCTGATCGAGTATCACATAGAATGGTACCACACACATCCGAAGGACATCCAGACCATCAACGGCGTGCCGGATGCGTACACGGATGCGAACGGAAACCTGCACATCTCCTCGCGCAAGAAACGGGATATCCTTGTCAATAATATTTACGGAGTGGATATCGACAGGCAGGCGGTGGAAGTAACGCAGATGTCGCTGTATCTTAAAGTGCTCGAAGGCGAAAATGCAGAAACGTTGAACCCGCAGATGACGCTTGCCTTGAAGGAAGTGTACCTGCCGGTATTAAGCGACAATATTAAGTGCGGCAATTCGCTTATCGGCACCGACTTCACGGCGCAGGGGGAGTTATTCGATGCGGAGCAAGCCAAAAAGATTAATGCGTTTGATTGGGAGGCAGAGTTTCCGGAAATTTTGAGCCCCCCTCTCCTTTTAGGAGAGGGCCGGGGTGAGGTCTCAGACAAGAGTACCGCAAAAGGCCAGACCCCACCTCAATCCTCCCTTAAAACGGGAGGAGGTTCTGGCGGTTTTGATTGCGTGATTGGGAATCCGCCGTGGGTGTTTGGAGGTGGATTGGATATCGAACAAAATGAAAAAGGCTATTTTCAAACCCACTACAAATCGGCGAAGGGAAAGGTAAACCTATTTGCTATTTTTCTCGAAAAGGCGGCTAGCCGGGTTAGACAGGGAGGATTAGTATCGTTCATTGTTCCTAATACGCTTTTGCGAGTGACTTCATATACACACGCGAGGGAATTTTTGTTGTCGAATTACCAGATAACAGAAATTGCTGATTTAGGGACCGCAGTTTTTGTCGATGTAACTATGTCCAGCATTATAATCACACTTCGGGCTTTGACCCCGATGAAAAACGATGTGGTCATTAAAAGAGGTTTAATCGAAGAGGTGGAAAGAACCCCGCAACAAGCGTTCGTTGATAATGATTTCGTGATGAATATCTTTTCATCCCCGGCAGATAATAAGATTTCTTCACAATTGAAGAAAGTCTCCACGAGTCTTGGTGAACTATGCAAGGAATTGATTTTCGGCGTGGTCATAACAAAGAATTTTGATAACCTTGTCTTCGAGAAGAAAAAGCGAGACTTAAAGCCCTTCGTGGAAGGCAGAGATATTGCCAGGTATACTACTCCGACCAATACAAGATTTCTGCTTTACGATAGGAAACTGCTTCATCGCCCACGTACTCCAGAGGTCTTTGAAGTGCCGGCGAAAATCATGATCCAGAGGATTACAGGTGGAGACCGGCCTCTAAACGCTACGATTGATGAGAGGCAACTTTACAACAAAGAATCAATAAATAATATAATTCTCAAAGATAAGATACCATATAGCCTGAGATATGTATTAGGCTTACTCAATTCCAGACTATTGAATTGGCATTATAAGACCACCTTTACAAACGCATCTAAACTGACAGTGAATCTTTCCAAAGAATACCTTTCAAGGCTTCCCATCCGCATAATCGACTTCACAAAGCCGGAAGAGAAGAAGATGCACGACGACCTTGTCTCGCTCGTCGATAAGATGCTTGAGTTGCACAAACAGCTTCAGAAAGCAAGCTTTGATAGCGATAAGGAACCGATCGAACGCCAGATTGCGGCCACGGATAAGAGGATTGATGCGCTGGTGTATAAACTGTATGGGTTGACGGAGGAAGAGATAAAGATTGTTGAGAGAAACTAATGCAAAGCAAAAAGATTGAGCAACTTTTACAAACAGACGAAGAACTATTCTCGCAAATTGAGGAACTTCTCCAAACCGCAGAGAAGTTTATTGCCGAAAAAATTGATCAGCCCACGCCATCCTTGATCTGGAGCTTTGCAAATAAGATCGGAGGGATTAAAGAGTCAATGAAATTACTCTTTACAGAAGGTGATCCATATTCAACACGTATCTTGGCTCGCTCACTGCTCGATCATTATTTCAAATTGCTTTATTTCTGTATGCGATTTGCTATAGAAAAAACAGACTATGTTGTAGAGGAATACCTGAACTTTTGCGATATCAATGAATACCTTGAATATCATCAACCACTCAATAAAAATGATCCGAAAGAGGTAGAAAATCAAAACCAAGCATGGACACTGCTCATTGAAAGAAATCGACAACTGACTGATGAAGATCGCAAGAAATCCCGGGAAATATCTAAGAAGTTCAGCTCAAAAGAAATAATAAGGTATCTCAATCACGTTGGCTCAGAGAAGTTTCTAAACAAGCCAGCGTTTGCCCAGTTTGTCCCATCATATTCCTATTTATCGAGTTTTGTTCATGGAGGTGCCTTCGCCGAAAAGTATTATTCATTACTTCGATCTGAGGGACAAGATATTGAGGAGGATAATTTCAATATACTTTTTGAGGCCGTCAAAACAAGCTACAGCGCCTTTGAAATGATGTTTACTGTGTTAATTCACTTTGATCGAGACTATATTAATTATAAGAAACAACTCACTGAAAAGACTGCGTTACTTTCCACCATACCCAAGTGAAAATGCTCCACATGCAACAACTTATTCATCACCACATCGTCGCGACGGATAAGAAAATTGACCAACTGGTGTATAAGTTGTATGGATTGACGGAGAAAGAGATAAGGATTGTAGAGGGGAAATGAGTATGAACCAGGCTCCTGAATTCCTTTATAGATATGCTCGGATCAACGAACATCTGTTCCAGTTACTTACATTGAATCAAATTCATTTTTCGCGGTTCGAAGATTTCAATGACCCTTTTGATTGTGGAATTGTCCCAAATTTTGAGCCTCCGGACAATAAAGTTGAAAAACAATACGTGGATCAGCTGCTTCGTCCTAATCCCCATTACAAAGATTTGGTCAGAAGAATTGACAATGAAGGATTCACAACAGTCATGCGAACTGGATATGAACAACAGTTCCTGGCAATGAAAGAAGACGTGCGTGTGTTGTGTTTAAGCGCAATTGGAAATAATTCATTAATGTTTTCCCATTACGGCGATAAACACCGAGGAGTTTGTTTGAAGTTCAATACATCCCTAATCCCGTATAAAGAAAACTTGAAGCCTGTGAGTTACGTAGAAAGAGTGCCTTCCATTCCCCTCTTGGGCAAAAAAGATCCAAAAGAAGACTATGATCGCAAGGTTGTTTTGCATTATTACACAAAATCTAGGGATTGGGAGCACGAAAAAGAATGGCGGGTTACTATTAGAAATGATGATGTGGGTAAATATTTTTTCCCTCCTGAAATGTTGTCTGGCGTAATTTTTGGGTATAAAACGACCGATTCAAATCGACTTGCTATCACAAATTTATTAAACACTATGAAACGCAACATTACTTTCCAAAAAGTTGTTGGCATAAAGCACGATTTTACCTTGGATATCGCCGATGCGTAGTATTTCTAGTTTCAGCGGGTAAGCAGCGTCCGATCGCTGCAACGAATAAGAAGATTGATGAGCTGTGCGAGTTAACGGAGAAAGAGATCGCTGTTACTGAAAGGAAAGCATGACAGACACTGAAATTCAAAGGGCCATAATGCAGTTCGTTTACGACCATAGGCATGATCATGCTCTCCAAATCGTTGACGTGCAAAAGATTGTATCGATCGAAGAGATCGATGAGAACCGAAGACGTCACAATATTAAAGTTCTTAGAGATCTTGGATACATAGAGACGAAGGATGACCCTTGGCGGGTGATACGCATAACAACACCAGGCACTAGATTACTCGAGAACACTGCGGAATTTAACGAGACTTTCCCGATCCGTTATGATATCCCTCAACAAACCAGATTGCTACTTGATACGGTAGAAGAATTGCTCGGTGGAAAATATGATGCACCACTAGAGCAATTTCGTAAGGCGAAGTCTTTCCTGTATGAATCCAATCCACCTGATTATCCGAATTCGATAAAAGAGTCAGTTGGTGCAGTTGAAGCCATCTCAAGACTCATGTTGAATGAGCCTAAGAAAGAGCTCTCCAAGTTACTTGCGCCAATTAGGGAAAAATATCTGGGCCATCCTGCAATGGCAAAAATCCTTGAGTCAATCTACGCGGTTAGGGGTGATGAACCAAGTGTAGCGCATGGAGCCCATCAACTTAGTTCTCTTCGCTATCCAGACGCCGAGTTCATTTTGAACGTCGCTTCATCAATAATCATTTATTTAATTCGCCAGTCAATTCGCTGAGCACTAAATCGCTGCGCCGGATAAGGAGATCGATGAGCTGGTGTATCAATTGTACGGGTTGACGGAGGAAGAGATAAGAATTGTGGAAGGTCAGAACCGCTGATTACGCTGATAAGAGCTGATGATTATGATGACGAGAAGTTACCTGCATCATAACAATCAGCGGTTCAGACAATTGAGCGCTGATAATAGTAGACGCATTTGATGAAGATGAATTATGATAAGAAAAGACACGACATGCAATCAGGTATGCGAGAAAACAATCAGCGGTATCATTACATCATATAAATCAGCGGTTCAGACGGTGAGACGGAGGAGGAAATAAAGATTGTGGAAAACAAGGCGTAAACATCCTCTCCTTTTAGGAGAGGATTATAGGTGAGGTCTCTAACGCACAGACATCTACCAAACTACACCTCAACTTCGATCCCGAATGCACGCCGGTTACGCAAAGAAATGACCGACGCAGAAAGAAAAGTCTGGTCAGGACTTCGTCGCAACCAACTTGACACAAAGTTCAGGCGCCAAGTGCCTTTTGGCCCCTACATTTTAGATTTCTATTGCGCAAGGGCAAAACTCTGCGTCGAGCTTGACGGCAGCCAGCACTGCGTCGAAGAAGGTAGACGTAAAGACCTGGTTCGTGACGCTTACTTACGTAAACACGAGGTACAGGTGCTTCGCTTCTCGGACGTTGAAGCACTTAAGAATACCGCTGGTGTATTACAAGCGATCTTCGAAAAAATCCATGAGCGATTACGGCATGAGACCCCATCCTAGCCTTCCCCTAAAAGGGGAAGGGACGTTCTGGCAGATCGCGAAAAAGTAGAGATATCATCCGTATCATCTTATCACGAGAATCAGCGGCATCATTTCATCATATAAATCAGCGGTTCAGACGGTGAAGAGTGATGCACCACCAAATTTTGAGACGTGATCAATTTTTCTTATATTCATTCCACGTTTCGATGTCCATGAGACCATTCTATTATTCCATACTCACCGCTTTTCTCTTCGCAGGATGCTTCCAGCGCATCGCCGTCAGCTCCATGGGGGGAATCATGGATAACGGATTCACCGTCCTCAACGAGGAACAGGATTTGACGATAGCCGAACAGAGCATCGCATCAAACCTTAAGCTGCTCGAGGCAATCATGAAGAGTGACCCGGAAAACGAACATTTCCTTCTCCTCGCCTCGATGGGATACTCGAGCTACGCCCTCGGTTTTGCGGAAGATGACAGCCTGGACCGCGCACGCATGTTCTACCTGCGGGGAAAGGATTATGGCTTGAAAATCCTCCGAAAAAACACGCGGTTTGCAGGCGCACTCGACAAAGACATCAATGAATTTCGTACGGCACTATTGACCTTTTCCCGGGATGACGTTCCTGCCATCTTTTGGACCGCCGTCGGATGGGGAAGCGCCATTAGCTTGAGTCTGACCGACCCCGCAACCATTGCAGAACTTCCCAGGGTTGAAGCCATGATGAATTTTGTGGTCGACCACGACCCGGGCTATTTCTACGGCGGCGCGCATTTCTTTCTCGGAACATTGTACGGAAGCCGGCCGAAAATGCTCGGGGGGAACCCCGATACGTCAAAAATGCACTTTGAGAAATGTTTGGAACTCAACCAGGGAAAATTTTTGATGACATTTGTCTACTATGCACGCTCGTACGCCGTCCAGACCCAGAACCGGGACCTCTTTGAGAATCTGCTCACACGCATTGACACCGCCTCGATAAATATTCTGCCTGAAGCCCGTCTCTCCAACGCAATCGCGAAGAAAAAAGCAAGATTGCTTCGATCTAAAATCGACGACTTGTTCTAGGCAGTGCTTTTTCATCCATCGACAACAACGAAGGAGATTACATTGACAAAGAGGGGTATCCGGATCCACCTGAGTGCGCTTGCCGCAATTCTTCTGTCGACCTGTTCTCTCGTCGCCCAGCAGTACACGATCAAGTTCGCTACACTGGCGACGGAGGGCAGCACGTGGATCAACGTGATGAAGGAGTACGATCAGGCTATACGTAAGGAAAGCGGCGGCAGAGTCGGTTTCAAGATTTACGCCAACGGAGTGCAGGGAGATGAGAAAGACGTCCTGCGCAAGATCCGGTTGGGGCAGCTCCAGGGAGCCGGAATCACCGGCGTTGGTATCGGTGAAATCGCAAAAGACGTGCGCATTCTGGATGCACCGTTCCTGTTCAAATCCAGCGATGAAGTGGACAGCGTCAGCAATCAATTTCACGAACTGTTCGCGAAGTCCTTTGAGGACGGCGGATTCGTCCTCCTGGGGTGGGCTGAAGTGGGCTTCGTCTATACCTTCACGAATTCTCCGGTGACGACTCCCGCCGAATTGAAGGGCGTCAGGATGTGGATGTGGGAAGGCGACCCCATTGCCGAGGCGCTGTTCGGCGTGGTCGGAGTCCATCCCATTCCCCTGTCGATCACCGACGTCATGACCTCTCTCCAGACGAAATTGATCGACGGGATATATTCACCGCCGTTCGAATGTATAGCGCTCCAGTGGTTTACACGCGTAAAGTATATGCTGGATGTCCCGCTCGCCGACGCCCAGGGAGCGATAGTCGTCTCAAAAAGTAAATTCGACCAGCTTCCGAAAGACATACAGGATATCCTCCTGAACAACGGAAAAACCTATTTCACGAAACTGACCCGGATGAGCCGTGAGGACAATACCAAAGCAGTAGAAACGCTGAAAGCGAATGGTATCCAGGTGACCACCGTGACAGACAAGAACCTTCTAGCCCAGTACGATGAAATCGGCAGGAAAGCCCGTCGCACGCTCATCGGAAAATTATACGATGAAAAACTTCTGAACGACGTGGAAAACGCCGTCCAGGTCGTTCGCTCGAAGAGCGCCACGAAGAAATCGAAGTAAATTCCCGGACCCCTTTCACTTCGTCCATTGCCGCTGGGTGAAACTCCTTTCGATCATAGAAAAAATTCTCACGGGAATTGAGGCAGGCATCGTCGTGGTGCTCCTGAGCTCCATGGTCGTCCTCGCGTTTCTCCAGGTCATTCTCCGCAATCTCTTTTCGTACGGATTTCTCTGGGCCGACCCTCTCCTCCGGTACATGGTGGTCTGGGTTGGTTTCCTCGGAGCGGCGCTCGCAACAAAGGAAGGGAAACATCTCGGAATCGACTTACTGAACCGTTTCATGGGACCGCGAACCCTCCAGACCGTCAAGATCATCGTTGAGGGCTTTGCGATGGTCGTCGCGTATCTCCTCACGCGGGCTGCGTTTCAATTTCTCTTTGAGGGCATTGCCGTAGAAGAGAAAGACCTTTTTGACCTCCCCAAGAGGCTTTTCTTCGCGATCATTCCCGTTGGATTCGGTCTCATCACACTCCATTTCTTTATCCGTCTCATCTCCCATTTTCACAGGTTGTTCAGCGGACAAAAGATGCCGGAGCGACAACCGTCAAATCCCTTGCCCTAGACTGACCGATGGAACTGATTGTCATTGGCGTCATCATTATTCTCCTCGCGCTCCTCGGTGCGCCACTGTTCTCGTTGATCGGTGCGCTCGCTATCTATTTGTTTTCGACCTCGGGGGGCGAGTCAAAATTCGTCATCGCGGAACTTACCCGGCTCGCCGAGTTTCCCTCGCTGATCGCGATTCCTCTCTTCACGTTCGCCGGCTATCTCCTTGCCGAGAGCAAAACGCCCCACCGGCTGGTGAACCTGTCGCAGGCGCTTGTCGGTTCGATTCCCGGAGGACTCGCGGTTGTCGCGCTCTTTTCCTGTGCGATCTTCACGGCGTTCACGGGAGCTTCCGGAGTCACGATTATCGCGCTGGGCGGCCTCCTCTTCCCCATCATGCTGAAGCAAGGATATCCCGAAAAATTTTCCCTCGGCCTTCTCACGACAAGCGGAAGCCTGGGATTGTTGTTCCCTCCCAGCTTGCCGATCATCTTGTACGGACTCGTCGCACAAATTTCGATAGATAAGTTGTTTATCGCAGGCCTGGTTCCGGGATTACTGCTCGTCGTGCTTCTCAGCGCCTACGCGCTCATAGTGAGTTTCCGCTCGACGATCCAGCGCACTCCCTTTGAGTGGAGAAACGTTGCGCGCCGCCTCCGCGAGTCGATATGGGAAATCCCGCTCCCGTTCATCGTCATCGGTGGAATCTACGGGGGGATTTTTACCGCGACGGAAGCCGCGGCGGTGACGGCGTTTTACGTCCTGATCATCGAAGTGTTCGTCTACAAGGACCTGAAGCTCTTCAGCGACGTGCCGCGTGTGATGCAGAAGAGTATGCTGCTGGTCGGGGCGATCTTCGTCGTGCTCGGAACGGCACTCGGGTTGACGAATTACTTCATCGACGAACAGATTCCGCAGAGACTCTTTGAATGGATCCGGCTGTTCATCGAGAACAAATACACGTTCCTCGTCCTGCTGAACTGCGTTCTCCTTGTCATCAATATGATCGAAATCTTTTCGGCGATCATTATTATCGTCCCCCTCATCATTCCGATTGCCAACCAGTACGGCGTCGACCCCGTTCACCTGGGGATTATCTTCCTGCTCAACCTGGAAATCGGCTACATGCTTCCGCCGCTCGGCCTCAACCTCTTTCTCGGAAGTCTCCGCTTCGAGCGGCCGATGACTCAGATGTACCGCGTGACGCTCCCCTTCATAGCAATTCTCTTCGCAATGCTGATGGTAGTAACCTACTATCCGGAGTTGAGTCTCTGGCTGGTTCAACTGGCTGGTACGAAGTAACGCGCCCGCGCTACAAGGTCCACCGAAGCGGGGCGTCGGTGGACACCAACTGCACAGGAATCCCTAACATTCGACTGTAGTGACAGTTAAGGTTAGTAACCTCCGCCATGGAGGAAGTGCCGTAGGTCCACAAACGCCGGACGATTTGGGCGGGGTCATTTGCCACGCTAATCATACCTTAATTTAATATTTTGGGGATTTTTTTCATCATAATACCATTTCCACGGATTTTCATCGATGTATTTTCGGATGTTGTGCAGATCGTTGTTGTTACGAATGATGTGGTCATGGTAATTACGTTGCCAGCCAAATTCCGGATGACCCGCGTCATGGATAAATTTGCACGTACGCGCTTTGAAATGTCGAATTATTTTCCCCAACGTCAGATTGGGATTCTTCATCAAATTCCAATCTCCTGCAATGGTTGGATTGGTGTGGGTATCATCGGTAGTAGGGGTTTGATTAATCAAACCCCTACCGGATATATCATCATTCAACATGACGATACCATGAACATGATTCGGCATTACCACGTGGACGTCCAATTCGACATCGGGAAAATGTTCCGGTATCTCCAACCAGCATTTTAATGCAATTTGACCGACCGGCGATAACCGCATTTCGCCCTCAACAATTTCTCCAAAAACACATTCTCGATTTTGTGTACAAATGGTAACAAAATATCCACCCGATCTGGAATAATCATATCCCTTCAAACGGATGGAATGGCGGTTATGATAATGAGAATCGTCTCCCATATTCCTCCCGAGGGGCACGTTGTGATGTGCCCTGAAACATTTACAGCGTCTTCGTTATTGTATTTTTGCGGGGGGAGTATCCTCCAGGATATCGGTGGCCGCATCCTGAGTTTGATGAATCAAACTCCTACCTTAGAAATGCGGTTCGATTTCAAACTGTAAGATCAATGCTGTACATTCTGAAATGTTTCTCCTCCCCGATGTACCTCGCCTGCCTTATTGTTTCTTGAGCAGGCCCGCTCGCGAAGCATACTGACCAATTGCCCATGTCGTCCGATTTAGTTTCTCTGCCAGTTCCTTGTGGCTCATCGTACGGATGTTTTCGCGCAGAAAGGTCAAATCAGCCGTTGTCCAGGGTTTCTTCGGAACTCGTTTCGTAAGTTCGAGCCGTTTCGCCTTTGAGCGGACCGAGAGCACGTCGCGTCCCATCAAGCGCGAGAGTTCCACGGCGCTCTTTTTCCGATACCATCGCCGCAGGTAGCGAATTTCCGTCGGAGTCCAAAACACTCTCGTGCGCAGTCCGAGCTTCGAAGTCCTGCCGGCGACGGCAACTTCCGTGCGTCCAAGCTGCTTCGCGATCGATTCAATACTCTCTTTGCCGTAAAGTCTCCTGAGGACTTCATCGTCAGAGGCCAACCACGGACGGAGTTTCTTTGTAAGCCGCAACTGCCGGCCGCGCGTGCTGATGGCAAGCACCGACCTCTTCAGTCGTTCCGCAAGAAATCGCCTGCGCGTGGAACCATAGGATTCCCTCAAAATGCGATCTTCATCCGATGTCCATTTTTTATGATGTCTCGAACGCTTCATTAAGCACGCAAATCAGAGATTCAGGGTAATTGATGCGAACTGTCCCGACCAATCAGTTCCCAGTGTGTGAAGAGAATATATATACAATGAAAGAAAATAGCAATAGCCCGCCCCCTTATTTTTTATCTCGGTCGAATTGACGTATTCCGCGTGAATCCGGCAAAATCCACGAATCGGAGGTGCCGATGCATGCAGCGAAAATAGCTCAGTGCTTGACGGTCAGGGAGTTGGCCAGGGTCGCCCCGCCCGTGATGAGCTCGCACCGATACGTGCCTTCTGCCAATCCGGAAACATCGGCCGCGGCGATGTGCCGTCCGGCCGATTGAACCGTGTCGACGACACGAATCGCCTCGTTGTTCATTTCATTGACGATAACCAGCGATACCGAGGCGGCATCCTTCAATTCATACGGAAAGAAGACATAGTCCGAGGCCGGCTCCGGAAAGGCATGTGCGAGCTTCAGCTTATTTGAAAACTTTCTCGCGACTATCACGATTTCCGGCACGACGATGCTCTCTTCCTTTGGCGCCGAGCTTTCATTATGTCCCTTGTCAAGGGCTGTCACCGTATAAAAATACTTTGTTGACGTCGGATGCCGTATCGTGTCCGCGAAGGTCGTATCGCCATCTACGACGATGTGGACGAGATTTCTCGCATCGTCAAGATTCACGGGTTTCGTCGTGGAACGGTACACATCGTAGAATCGAGCGCCGTCGCCATCGCTCGCCCGCGCCGGCGAATGCCATTGTAATTTGAATATTCCGTCGGAATCGTTGACCACTTTGAAGTGCGACGGCGGATTGGGCGGAATCGAATCCTTCCATGGCATCGGCGGGATATTGGCAAGGTATCGATACCGCATGCCGACATTCAGAATACTCTCGATATTTTCGTACCGGAAAAACGCGTTCCCGTCCACTCCGTAGAATCGAGTGGTATCCACGAGGAGGGGAACCTCGCGATACACATCGGGCTTATACGCACCCACCCCGATGACCATTTGACGTCCGTAGGTATTCATCGACCAGTCTCTCACGACGGCGGCAAAATCAGGATTACTGGGTTTGTGCCCCAGCGACCAGTACACTTGAGGAACGAGATAATCGTGTTTCCCCTCCCGCAGCCAGCGCCGGGAATCCTGGAAGAGGTTGTCGTACGAGTACAGCCCGACCTCTTTTGCATCGTGGTTGTAGATTCCTATGGGCGCCGAGCCGACTTTCAGCATTGGCTTTAGCAGCATGGCGGCATCATAGAACTCCCGCACGAATTTGTTGATGTTTTCCCTTCGCCAATCGCCGCGAGACATGCCGGCCCCGTACATTTCATGGGATATCTGGTCGGGGAACGATTCCCCGGGGTATCGGATGAAATCGAAGTGGATGCCGTCGACATCATACCTGCGGACAATATCGAGCGCGACATTCATCGTGTACTTGCGCGCGGGAGGAATGCCCGGGTCGAGCCACCATTCTCCCTTCACGAGGTGGAGCCACTCGGGATGTTCAAGAATGACATGTCGTGGTGTTGACTCGGGGGGTTTCGAGGCCCCGCTCTTGATAAGAAATGTGTTGAACCATGCGTGAACCTCCATACCTCGCCTGTGTGCTTCCCCGATGACGAACTCAAGCGGGTCCCACCCGGGGTCTTTCCCGAGCGTGCCCGTCAATTGCTGCGCCCATGGCTCATAGGCAGAACGATACATGGCGTCAGCCCGGCCCCGCACTTGAAAGAAAATCGTGTTGAAATGCGCCTGGCACAGCTTCTCAACCATTTCGCGCAGGGATTTCTGCTGCTCCGAAACGTCAAGGGAGGTCGGCCAATCGAGCCCCGCGACGGTCGCGATCCAGACGGCGCGGACCTCACGTTTCGGAATGAAGGCCTGGCTTCTGCTCATGCACGGAATAAGTACCAGCAAGGAGAACAACCAACGAACTATCAACGACTCACATGCCTTTGTAATTGCTAAACACATCCTTGAATAACCAATGTTACGAAAATAGAAGCTCGACAATCAAAATCCGAAGCACGAAATTCGAATTTCGAATTTGCAATTTGAGACATCTGAAAAATTCAAAAAGGTCAGAATGACAACTACTCTTGTTTGTTCTGCTTCGCTCAACATGACAGTTCGTTTGATAATTCAAAAGTGTCAATTTCGAAATTGCCTGATGTTTAGATATTAGGATTTGCCTTGTGTCCCTGCTCATTTCACCGCCCTCCTAACGAGAATACGCCGCGTGTTTTACCCCTGCGCAGTATTGCCCGGCCCCCGTTCCGCGATTTGGCGATACACCAGTGCCGCGCCAGCAAGTTTCAAAACATCCCACCAGGAAAAAATCAGGAATCCACTCTTCACCGCGTCTGCAAGGTTATGGAAATAGACGAAATCCAGTTGAAGTGTTCCCAGGGTAAATACAATAAACATGCCGGCCGTCATCGAAAGCAACGACCACACAAGAGTTTTCTCACGGTGAGCGATGTACCCGACAGCATACGCAGCAACCGGGAAAGCCAAGAGGTAGCCACCGGTTGGTCCGACCAGCCGGAGGAAGCCGAATCCCCATCCGGAGAAGACCGGCAAGCCCATCGCGCCGAGGCCAAGATAGAGAATCTGGCTGATAGCGCCATTGCGCTTTCCGAGGAGAGCGCCGGCGAGCAAAACAAAAAATGTTTGAAGTGTGTACGGGACGGGCTGGTGTGGAATTTGGATTTGGGCCCCAATCGCCGTCAATGCCGTGAAGGTCCCGATCCATAATACCTGGGAAACAACATCCCGGTCGATAGCAACCTGCGCTCCGAGCGGCGCGGTATTTGTTTTCATGTGCATTCCTTAGAGAATTTTATGAAGCCAATGAATTATGATCTCCAACGTTTCATTCAAAGTCGTGTAGTTTGCTCTTTCCGGTGCATCGGCATTGTAGAGGTGCCCCACCTTGTCCAGCAGAACCAGTTCCGTCATTGTCCGGTTTGCGACGGCATACAGTTGCTCCGCTTCCCGGGGTTGCACGGTTAGGTCAGCCTTTCCATGGAGAATCAGCCAGGGGATATTCAACCTGACCGCCGATCCCTCGACACTGAGCCGGTCGCGATGATTCTCAAGATCATTCAGCACATCGATTCCAAGCCGGAGAGGGCTCGCCGCCGTGTCGCGTGATAGTGGATAGTAACCGAGGCGTCGCCAGCTCTCCTTCTGGTGGGGCGTCCATCTGTCGAACGTTGCGATTGCCGAAAGCGTCACGAGGGCATTTACGCGTCCGTCAGCCGCGGCATGGACGATTGCGAGTCCGCCGCCGCGGGAATGACCGAAGAGAATAATCTTTCTCGGTTCCGGACTCCCGTCGCCCTCCATCCGGATCTCTGAAAGAATTCGCCTGCTCGCGAACGCATCGACAACTGCCCGAAGGTCTTCAAGCTCCTTCGTGAATGTATTCTTCTCAAATTTCCCAAAATCCGTTATGCGGTCATTATCACCGTCGACCCCGTTATGGGAAAAATTGAAAACGAAAGAAACAAAACCTGCTTGTGCTAACTTCTCACCAATATACGGAAAAAATCCCCAATCCTTGAATGCCATGAAACTATGGCAAACGATAACCACCGGATCCCCGGTTGCATGGCCTCCGAGGCGCAGGTCACCGCGAATATGATCGCCCGACGAATTGAGAAGGTCGACGCGCTCAACTTGCATACGGCTTAAAAGCATCCCCACAGAAAATACAAAATCGCGGTTCGATTTTCAAAGATCATTCGACTTTTTGAATTGAGCAATATACTAAATACCCGCAAAAACAGCAACGCCAGTGCATTTCTTGTAAATAAAATCGATAATGTCTATATTAGCGAGGGTTTATACGCTTCTCGGAAAAGCGTGTGCTGCGGCTATTACAACCTCATGCCCCCTTAAAAAGTTTACATGGGAGCTTGATATAAATACACCGAAGTTGTACATTACAGGGTCGGGAACTAATAGCCGGTTCATAGATAGATTGAAATTGTCCAAAAATCCAATACATTATGGCATCCGGAATATTGAATAACTCTCTCAACTACTATTGGAGGATGTATGCCGTTTGATTTTAAGGATCACGAAGAAGAGCCGCAGGAACAGGCTCCGCAACGACCGCAACCGATTCTCCATAAGCCGCGGGGCTCGGCCTTCCCGATCAAGAAACTCGTTTTCGTGCTTCTGGGGATTATCGTCCTCGGTGCCGCCGGCTTTCTGGCGATGAAAACCGGGATCTTGAAGAAAAAGAAGCCCGAACCTCCCAAGATCGTTGAGACCGTGACACCGCAGAAGCTCGACTCCGCCGCGCTGGTTGCGGCACAGCAACCTCCACCGCAACCCGTGCCAACCTCAAACAAGGTAGAGGCAAAGAAGCCGGAGCCGAAAAAGGAACCGGTAAAGAAGGTGGAAGTAACAAAGCCGGAGAAGCAACCTCCAAAGGTAGTGGCTGAGAAGCCACCCCCGAAGACCAAGCCCGAGAAGCGGCCGCCGGCGCCAAAGAAGGAAACGATAAAAGAGAACCCGCCTCCGAAAGTTGTGAAACCTGTGCCGGTACCGGGTGGCAGCGGAGACTACACGATTTTCATCGGATCGTACAAAGAAAAGTCACGTGCGGACGACGAGGCGAGCCGCTGGAATGAAGCCGGCTACCAGGCCTTTGTGACCGATAAGAACGGATGGCATCGCGTCTCACTTGGAAAATACACTTCGAAGGATGAAGCCCGGCAACAAGCCGAAAAGCTGATTGAGGCTTTTGAGAGCGGTTACTACATAGGTCATTTTTAGATCCGCTCGTGACCGCCGGCCACCGGGACAACGGATGTTCCTTTTTTGTCCCTGAGCGGAAAAATTCGTATATTGACCTAGTTTGATATTACGCAGAAATGGAGAACTTTTGATGAAAGACAATATTCACCCCGCCTATAAGCGAGCCATCGTCACGTGTGTTTGTGGAAACACTTTCGAAACACGGTCAACCTCGGGCAACCTAAAGGTTGAGATTTGTTCAAAGTGCCATCCATTCTTCACGGGCAAGCAGAAGCTTGTTGACTCTGCCGGACGCGTCGAACGGTTTCAGAGGAAATATTCAAAGAAAACCAAAGAAGCGACGGTCCCCGCATAAGAGGATTCTATCCTTTAACGGCAGAAAACGGAATTCCAGAGCTTCGGGATTCCGTTTTTTTGCTCAACAAGCGCTAACGTATGCACATTTGCATCTTTGAAGACTCGCTCGCCAAGAATTTTCATCCCCTCACGTATCTTCGTCCGGTGTATGATTTGCATTGCGGGACGTTGAGCCTCCGCGCGAGGATAGAGCAGTTTGTTCCCGCGCGCCGGATGGTGTACCATGCCCGGCCATTCCTGGCCGATTATCTCCGGGAACAACACCCATCGCGACCGGTTAACGATTTCCCCGAAGATGATACATGGTTCATCAACGGGCGCTTGCTCATGAACCAATCGGTCAAGAAGATCATCCAGCGTGTTCACTTTGAGGAAGAGATTTTTCTCGCGGGCAATGAAATCGCGCTGGCCTGCGTCCGGCGAGAGCACATACGTCGCATCACCCAACCGCTCCGCACCGAATTTCTGCACAGGCATATATTTGAATCCTTCCCGGCGGAGCAACTCGACTGCCCGCTAATCCAATATCCCTGGGAACTGGTGGCGCACAATGCGGCGGAGATTGAAAATGATTTCCGAACGAGGGCCAAGGTCTCCGGCAGGAAGTCCACCTCCGGAATGGTCTACAAAGGCGCCCATCTTCTCAATAGAAAGAATATTTCCATAGGGGCGGAATCCGTTGTCATGCCCGGTGCTGTTCTTGATGCCGAAAAGGGACCCATCATCATCGGTGACCGGGTGACGGTCATGCCAAACTCATTCCTCGAAGGCCCCCTGTTCATCGGCGATTACTCCCTGGTCAAAGCCGGCGCAAAAATTTACCACGGAACATCTATCGGCCCCCACTGCAAAGCCGGCGGCGAAGTGGAGAATTCCATCGTCCAGTCGTACTCGAACAAACAGCACGAGGGCTTTCTTGGTCACTCCTACCTGGGAAGCTGGATTAACATCGGCGCGGACACCAACAACAGCGATTTGAAAAATACCTACGGTTCGGTCAAAGTCGTCGTCAACGGGAAAACAGTCGACACGGGAATGCAGTTCGTCGGATTGACGATGGGTGACCACTCGAAGACCGGGATCAACATGATGTTCGACACCGGAACCGTCGTTGGCATATCGAGCAATCTCTACGGGACGGGCCTGCCGCCCAAATTCGTCCCGTCCTTTTCCTGGGGAAGCCCCGGTTCCCTGTCGATCTTCGAGCTTGAAAAAAGCCTGGAGATCGCCCGCCGCATGATGGCACGCCGGGACGTCCGGATGACCCCCGTCTATGAAACGATGATGCGCCATGCATTCGCGGCGACGGACGATGAGCGCCGTCGGGCGTTGTCGGGCACATGAGTATGGAAACCGTCGAACCACAATTGCTCTACAACGGTGTTCGTGCCACGGCGGTCAAGATTCTCAACCGCATTGAACGGTCGGATGCTTACTTAGACAAGGTCCTCGACGCGGAATTGAAAAACGGCGACATTTCCGGTATCGACAAAAATCTCCTTGTTGAACTTGTCCACGGTGTCATGCGGTGGCAGGGACGTCTTGACTGGGTTCTCAACCGGTATACCCACGGAAATTTTCCCAAGTCCGACATCAATGTGAAGAACACCCTGCGTATCGCGTTGTACCAGATCATGTTTCTCGACCGGCTCCCCCACTATGCCGCAGTCAACGAAGCGGTCGAGTTCGTCAAGCGTATCCGAGGAGAGAAGATTGCCGGGCTCGTCAACGCTGTTTTGAGGAATATCATCCGGAGTCTCAGCGATATACAGTACCCCGACAAAACCGAAGATGCAGCTCAATATCTCTCGGTGTATTATTCTCATCCGCCGTGGCTCGTCAAACGCTGGCTGCAGCGGTTCCCGGAGGACGAACTCGAGAGATTTCTTGCCGCGAACAATGAGATTCCCCCGTTGACTCTTCGCATCAATAAACTGAAAACCAACCCGTCCAAATTTCTGGCGCTTCTCGACCAGCAGCAGGTGGCTTACCAGGGATCAAGCTTCATCGATTATTTCATCAAAGTGCGGAGCCTCGCGGGCATCACCCAACTCGACATTTTTCAGCAGGGATTCTTCTCGATCCAGGATGAAAGCGCCGCGCTTCCCGTTCTGCTCCTCGACCCGAAACCCGGTGAACGCATCATGGATTTGTGCGCGGCCCCTGGCGGCAAAACCACGCTCATCGGCGAACTCCTGGACAATCGGGGCTCGGTCATTGCGGTCGATAAATATGAACACAAACTCAACCTCATTCGACAAAGCTGTGAGAGGCTCGGCATCAACTCGGTTGAAACGTTGACCGCGGATTCTTCAACGCTCGAGATGGCTCCGGTGGACAAGGTCCTCGTCGACGCGCCGTGCTCCGGGCTCGGTGTGTTGAGAAAGAAACCTGATTTGCGATGGAAACGGGAACCGGAGGATATAGCTCATCTCGCTCTCCTTCAAGAGAATCTCATGGAAAACGCCGCGCGCTTGGTGAAACCGGGCGGTATTCTCGTGTACAGCACCTGCACAACCGAACCCGAAGAAAACGAATCTCTTGTCAAGGCGTTTCTTGGCCGACATCCGGCGTTTCAACTTGACAACGCCTCTCAATTTGTGAATAAATCCGTCGTGACCGACGACGGTTTCGTGCAGACTTTTCCACATCGGGACCACATCGACGGCTCCTTCGCGGCACGACTCAGAAAATCACTCGAAACATAATATCACTCACTCTCACTCAAAGCCATGAAAGCACTCGTTAAGCAAAAACCTGAAATCTACAAAGCCTGGCATCGTGGTTTGGAACTCATCGAAAAGGATATTCCCATTGCCGTGCAACCGAACGACGTCCAGATAAAAGTTCTTGCGGCCGGAATCTGCGGAACGGATGTCGGCATTTACACTTCAAAAGATTCATTGAAGAATAGCATGTCGTCGCTGACGGCCCCGAACGTGACCATCGGTCATGAATTCTGCGGGAGAATTACCGACGCCGGACCAAAAGCCAGATTGCATCTCGCAAATCTGGTCATCGGGAAAGCAAAAGAATTCCCTGCACTCAGGAAATTCACCAAACATCGAACGGCGTCTCAGATAGCAAGAGACCCATCGTTCATATCGTTTCTCAATGAGAATTTCATTTCGACGGCAGAGATGCACATTACGTGCGGGGTCTGCGCCCAGTGCAAGATGGGAGAATACCATGTGTGTACAAAAACCGTCATCCGCGGCCTCCACGGCGACGGAGCATTCGCCGAATATGTCGTACTTCCGGCCGAGAATGTGATCATCTTCAAGAACGGAGAAATCCCCGAAGAGATCGCCGCGTTCATGGACGCTATCGGCAACGCTACACACACCGTGCAGTCACTTTCAACCATCAAGAACAAGACGGTCGCCGTGCTGGGAATCGGCGTCATTGGCCTCATGTCCGTGGCGATCGCCAAGGGTGCGGGAGCGAAGAGAATCCTGGTGACCGATGCCTCGCATGGGGTGAACACACACGAAAAACTGGAAAAAAAGCGGTTCAGGATTGCCCGGTTGCTGGGTGCCAATGAATGCTTCGACGTGTCACTTCCGGCAGAGCGCGAGGAATTCTACAAAGTCGCGAAACAGCAGAATCACGGCGCGGGTGTCGATGCCGTCCTTGAAATGTCCGGCAGCTACCACGCGTATGAAGACGCCTTCAAAGTCCTGCGGATGGGCGGAGAGATGTCTCTTCTGGGATTGACGAGCGGAACGATGGCCATCGATTTCGCCCGGAATGTCATTTTCCCGGGTGTGACAATTCACGGGGTCATCGGCAGGCGCGTCTGGTCGACCTGGGACATGATGACCGCCATTCTCAAAAAGGGCCTTGCAAAAAGATTCTTGAAGTCGGGATTTGTCACGCACCAACTACCCCTCGCCGATTTCGAAAAGGGGTTTCAGGCCATCGCCGACGGCGACGCACTCAAGGTTTTGTTCAGGCCATAGGATATTGGAAGATCGGAACTGCCATCTGGAGTTCAATCAACGGCTGCGTCGTGGAATTCAATTGAAAAGTTGTTATATTCTGGCGGCTCGCTTGACAAAGAATCTGGAGTTTTATCTCTGAAACATGATGGTCAAAGGAATCGGTGTCGACATAGTCGATGTCGAGAGATTCGAGAACATCGATGACAAACAGAATTTCATCCGGCAGATTCTCACTGAAAAGGAAAGAAAGGAAGCCCCGCACGGAGGCAGAGACGCCCGCTTCTCTGCGGCGCTTTTTACCGCAAAGGAAGCCGTCCTGAAGGCGCTCGGGTGCGGTCTGTTTTTCGGTTCCTACTGGCAGGATATAGAAATCGAGAAACTGCGGAAAGCCCGTTTGCGCGGATTCGTCGGCCAATTTGCGGCAGACACATCGGTATCACAAATTCACATCAGTCATTCACACTCGAGAAAATATGTGTTGACCTGCGTCATCACAGAGGACTGAATACCACGGGGTACTATGAGTAATATTGGGACATACGAAGAGAAATACAAGACCTTTCAATGGAAAGATTCGGAAGAACAGCTCGAGTACGGCAAGAACGGTATGTACAATATCGGTTATTATTGCAGCGACCGGATTTGCGAGAAAGGTCTGGGTAACAAGCCCGCTCTTATCTGGGAAGGGTTCGACGGAGAAGTCAAGAGGTTCACCTACGATGATATCCGCATCTACAGCAACACGATCGCCCAGTTTCTGCAGAGCATCGGAATCGGAATCGGCGACCGCGTTTGTCTCTTCATGGACAAGGTTCCCGAGCTGTACATCGGATTCCTCGGCATTCTGAAAATGGGCGCTATCGCCCAGCCACTCTTCTCCGCCTTCGGCGAGGAAGCGCTGTTCACCCGACTAGACGACTCGAAAGCGAAAGCGATCATTACCCAGAAGAAGCATCTCGGTAAGGTCAGAAGAATCAAGAATAGACTTCCTGAACTGACGAAGATTATCGTTGTCGATGCGGACGCCACGGCACCCCAGGTGAATGAGATTCATTTCTGGATGGAGAGAGCGCAGAAAATAGAAACGTTTGATATCGTCAAAGCAGATCGCGAGATGCCTTCCGTTATTCACTACACATCGGGCACGACAGGGAAACCAAAGGGTGCGCAGCACGTTCATTCTTCCATAGTCTCCCAGTACATCACGTCCAAGTGGATCCTCGACCTGCAACCCGATGATATCTACTGGTGTACTGCCGACCCGGGCTGGGTGACGGGTACGTCGTACGGTATCATCGGACCATGGGCGAACGGCGTCACGCAAGTCGTGCTGGATGCCGGCTTTGGAACCGAGAAGTGGTACGCGTTCATCGAAAAATACAAGGTCACGATGTGGTATTCCGCCCCGACGGCGATTCGGCTGCTGATGAAAGAAGGCCTGGAGATCGTGAAGAAGCACGACCTTTCATCTCTGAGGCATCTTGCCAGCGTGGGCGAACCGCTGAACGCCGAGGCCGTCATCTGGTCAGAGAAGGCGTTCGGGAAACCTTTCCTCGACACTTTCTGGCAAACAGAAACCGGCTCCATGGTCATTACGAATGCACCCGGAATGAAAATCAAACCGGGTTCGATGGGAAAACCCTTCCCGGGTATTACCGCGACGGTCCTCAGCGGGAATACCTACGAGCCGCTGACCACGCCCGGAACCGTGGGCCTCATCGCTCTCAAACCCGGCTGGCCATCGATGATGCGATCCTACTGGAACAACAAGGTCACGTACGAAGGCAAATTCAAAAATGGCTGGTACATTTGCGGCGACCGCGCGAGTATTGACAGCGACGGGTACTTCTGGTTCGTCGGCCGCGATGATGACGTCATCAATACCGCAGGGCATCTGGTCGGACCGTTCGAGATTGAATCCGCTCTGCTTGAGCATCCGGCGGTCGCTGAATCGGCGGCCGTGGGCAAACCCGACCCTATCAACATGGAGGTCGTTAAAGCGTTTGTCGCCCTCAAGCCGGGATACCAGCCCAGTGATGACCTGGAGTTGAGCATCATGAATTTCATACGAAAGAAACTCTCCCCTCTCGCAATGCCGCAGGAAATCGAATTTGTCGGCTCGCTCCCGAAGACTCGCAGCGGAAAGATCATGCGGCGGCTTCTCCGGGCCAAGGAGTGGGGTCAAGAAATTGGCGACACATCGACACTCGAGAACGACTTATAATATTTTCAATTGACAATGTACAACCACAATAGATTGGAGAAGATATGGCTGAAGACATCAAAAAAATGATCATTGACTACGTCAAGAAGGAATACCTCGATGAAGATTCAACCCAGGACGTGAACGAAACCACGAAGCTCATATCGAGCGGCATCGTCGATTCGTTCTCCATGGTATCACTCAAGATGTTCCTGGAGAAGAAATTTCATATTAAGATTTCGGACGAGAAAGCGACACCCGAGGCGTTCGACTCCGTGAACAATATCCTCAGCCTCCTCAAAGAATATATAAAACCATAAGGAGGAACTATGGCATACAGCAATAAAGCGAAGTCATTTTTTGACGGTGAGCTGAAGGGAATCCGTCAGGGCGGGATTTTCAAAGAAGAGAGATTCATCAAATCGCCCCAGGCGGCCAGAATACGCGTCGAATTTCCCTCCGGGGCGCCGACGAAGGACGTCCTGAACTTCTGCGCGAACAACTATCTCGGGCTCTCCAGTCATCCGGAAGTCATCGAGGCGGCTCATAGAGGCCTCGACGAACGCGGCTACGGGATGTCGTCCGTTCGCTTCATCTGCGGCACGCAGGATATTCACCGGATTCTTGAGAACAAGCTCTCCGAATTTCTCGGCATGGAAGACACCATCCTTTTCCCGTCGTGCATGGAAGCGAACGCGGGACTCTTCGATGTCATGCTTGATAAGGATGACGCAATGATCGCGGACCGGCTCGTGCACGCATCGATCGTGGACGGGATGCGACTCTGCAAAGCCCAGCTTTATAACTACAAGCATTCGGACATGGCCCACCTCGAGGAGAAATTGCAGGAAACTCAAAACTGCAGATTTCGGTTAATAATTACCGACGGTGTGTTCTCCATGGACGGCGATATCGTAAAACTCGACAAGATATGCGAACTTGCCGAGAAGTACGACGCGATGGTCATGGTCGACGATTCCCATGCCACCGGCTTCATCGGAAAGCGCGGTAAAGGAACGCACGAGCATTGCGGCGTTATGGGTAAGGTAGACGTTATCACCACCACGCTCGGCAAAGCGCTCGGAGGAGCGGCCGGAGGTTGCGTCAGCGGCAGGAAAGAGATCGTAGAAATGTGCCGTCAGCGCGCGCGGCCGTATCTCTTTTCGAACACCGTGCCCCCGGTTGTCATCGCCGCTGCCATCAAAGTTGTCGATCTGATTTCGAAATCCACCGACCGGCGCGATAAACTTGAAGCGAATACAACATACTTCCGCGAGAAAATGATTCAGGCCGGATTGGACATAAAGAAAGGCGACAGCCCGATCGTCCCGGTCATGTTGTACAACGCAAAACTCGCCCAAGATGTCGCGCGGGATCTGTACCAGGAGGGCATTTATGTCGTCGGATTCTTCTTCCCCGTCGTTCCGCAAGGCCAGGCGCGGATCAGGACGCAGATCTCCGCGGACCACGAGAGAGAACATCTCGACGCGGCAATCGCCGCTTTTACCAAGATCGGCGCCAAGTACAATATTCTTGGGAAGAAAAAGGACGAAATCATCGGAATGTACGGTCTGTAAGTCGCGTTCGCGGCAGCGCTTCATCATCAGTTGTCATCGGTCTTTGTCATAACATTTTAGGTCTGGATACTTGTGGCTCAACACGAGAGAGTGAAGGAATTATTCCACAGAGAGTTGATGGATCTCCATCACGCAGATTTATTCAAAGAAGAGAGGATTATTCGCTCTCCCCAGGCGGCAGGTATTCGTGTCGAGTATCCCGCGAATTCGGCAATCAAGGAGGTCATTAATTTCTGCTCGAACAACTATCTCGGACTCTCGGACCATCCTGCATTGCTTGAAGCGGCAAAGAAAGGACTCGAGGAACGCGGTTACGGAATGTCGTCCGTCAGGTTCATTTGCGGCACGCAGGATATCCACAAACGATTGGAGCGGGAAGTTTCGGATTTTCTCGGGATGGAGGATACGATCCTCTACTCGTCATGCTTCGATGCCAATGGAGGGTTGTTTGAAGCGCTGCTGAAAGAGGAGGACGCGATTATCTCAGACGAATTGAACCACGCTTCCATCATCGATGGTATTCGCATGTGCAAAGCGGAGAGACACCGGTACAAGCACATGGATATGAATGACCTCGAACACCATCTCCAACAGACCCGGGACAAACGCATCCGGATGATCGCCACCGACGGTGCGTTCTCGATGGATGGTTACCTTGCAAAACTCGACCAGATCTCTTCGCTCGCCGACCGGTACGACGCCCTGCTCATGGTGGATGACTCCCATGCAACGGGTTTCATCGGAAAAACGGGCCGGGGCACGCATGAGCATTACGACGTCATGCGACAGGTCGACATCATTACAACAACATTCGGAAAAGCGCTGGGCGGGGCCTCCGGTGGCTGTGTCGCTGGAAGCAAGACCCTGATCGAAATACTGCGGCAACGCTCACGCCCCTACATCTTCTCAAACACGCTGAACCCGGTCGTCGTGACCGCGACGATCAAGGCGATTGAGCTCCTGAAGCAATCAACCGAGCTGCGCGACAAGCTCGACCGCAACGCACGATATTTCCGGCAGAGAATCGCACAGATCGGTTTCGCCATCAAGGAAGGTTTCCATCCGATTGTTCCAATCATTCTCCACAATGCGAAAACCGTCCAGGAAATGGCACGCCAGCTGTACGACGAAGGCATCTATGTTGTCGGATTCTTTTATCCTGTCGTTCCGAAAGGGCAGGCGAGAATACGCGTCCAGTTATCAGCCGCTCACGAGAAACATCACCTCGACAGGGCATTGGAGGCGTTTCAGAAAGTCGGGAAGAAGCTCGGCGTCATTGCCTGAGCATCCTTCCATTGCTCTTCCGCCATTTCGAGAAACGGTCGATACTGATTTTTTGATCGTCATAACTCATTATATCCAGGACCGGATATTCAAAAACAATAAATTGATGTATGAATAGAACATTGACAGATGAGAATGTGTTGGAAGCGCTGCGCATGGTGAAAGATCCAGATTTGCACCAGGATATTGTGTCGCTCAATTTCATAAGAGATTTGAAGATCGCCGGAAAGAATGTCAGCTTCACAATCGAGTTGACGACTCCCTCCTGTCCGGTGAAGGATGAACTGAAGGCAGCTTCCGTTCGCGCGATTCACGACTCGATCGCCGAGGTGGGAACCATCGAGGTAACGATGACGTCCAACGTCCGGTCGAGCTCGCTCAGATCGGGTTCGACTCTCCTCGCGGGTGTGAAAAATACCGTCGCCGTGGCAAGCGGAAAAGGCGGCGTCGGGAAGTCGACCGTTGCGGTCAATCTTGCAGTGTCGCTGGCACTGGATGGTGCGAAGGTGGGACTGCTGGACGCGGACATCTACGGCCCGAGTATTCCTTTGATGATGGGAATCAGCGAGCGCCCCCAGCTCCGGGATCAAAAGTTGCTTCCGCTTGAAGCGCATGGCGTGAAGGTGATGTCGATTGGATTCCTTGTCGATCCGATGCAGGCGGTGATCTGGCGCGGACCGATGGTAAGCGGCGCCGTCAAGCAGTTTATGTCGGACGTCGAATGGGGCGAACTCGATTATTTGGTGTTCGACATGCCGCCCGGCACGGGCGATATTCATTTGACGCTCGTCCAATCTATTCCGCTTTCGGGATCGGTTGTCGTCACGACGCCGCAGGATATTTCGCTTGCCGACGCCCGAAAAGCCTATGCCATGTTCGCCAAGGTGAACGTCCCGGTGCTGGGCATCATCGAGAACATGAGTTACTATATCTGCAGCCATTGCGGCCACCGTGAGAACATCTTTGCCACGGGCGGCGGACGTACGGCAGCAGAGGAGCTCGGCGTGACGCTCCTTGGCGAGATTCCGCTGTACACTCCGATACGGTTAGGCGGAGATACAGGAAACCCGATCGTCGTTCTTGAACCGGAAGCGGAGCAGTCGAAACTCATCCGTCAGATTGCCCGGAACATGGCCGCGCAGATCAGCATCGGCCATCTGTCGGCAACCAAATCGCAAATCGAAATCAGCCTCGACAATTGATCGGGAGACCGAGTATGGAACAGGACACCACCACAAAAGCAAGAATTGAGCAAGCCCTGGCAGTGTGCCGTCCTTACCTGCAGGCGGACGGCGGTGACGTCGAACTGATCAGCATCAGTGGAGATGGAATTGTCGTATTGAAATACCAGGGAACGTGCGCATATTGTCCGATGTCGGGAATGACGCTGCGGGCGGGCATTGAGCGAGCAATCATGCAGCGGGCACCGGAAGTGAAACGCGTGGAAGCCGTCACAAAGGCGTAGAGTCCGGTCCCCCGACCGGACATCCAACGCTGGGAGGGAGCTGTCAGATTGTGTAATAACTATTTTTGAAAACGTGGGGTGGGGATTTTCTCATAAAAGGTTTTCTTTTTTAGAACAAAAATCCCTGCATTAAGACACTTTCACCCACCCACGGCCCATTTTTCAATAAATCGATCGGTAAAAATTACTTTTCACACAGTCTGTTCGCTCCCGACCCCGTGTAGAAAGAGGCAAACACGACTCAGCCCCCCTGTTCTACGTGAGATGTGTCATCCCCCCTTTTTTCAAAGGGGGGATCATGGGGCGTTTGATTCATCCCGGCCCCACTGTCCGATTGCGAATCGGACTCTACGGCACCGTTTGAAGCTCAGTAATGTGCCCGTCTTTCAGCTGCACAATACGGCTGCCGGATTTTCGCACGAGGTCGTAATTGTGCGTTGCCATTACAACCGCGGTCCCGTGGTTATTGATTGTTTTGATGAGGTCGAGGATTTCTTCCGATGTCGCCGGGTCAAGATTGCCCGTTGGTTCGTCGGCGAGAAGAACGAACGGCTCATTGACCAGCGCCCGGGCGATGACAACGCGCTGCTGCTCGCCCCCGGACAGTTCGTGCGACATGCTGCTGCGTTTATGGCTGAGGCCGACGTCGGCGAGCACGCGCAGCACACGCTTGCCAACCTCTGAGCGCTTGGTGCCTGTCACCTGAAGTGCGAAGGCGACATTGTCGTACACGTTACGGTCTTCAAGCAACTTGAAATCCTGGAATGCGATCCCGAGCTTTCGTCGTATCCTCGGAATATCCCTCTTCTTAAGGGACGATGAGCTGTACTCGCCGACGATCACCGTTCCCTCAGACGGGAACACATCAAAATAGATCAGTCGCAGCACCGTCGTTTTCCCTACGCCAGTTTCTCCAACCAGGGAGACAAATTCTCCTTGCTTGACGTGCATACTCACATCCCGGAAAACGGGCTGTCCATCGTAGACGACCGACACATGGTCTAAATAGATCATATCGTTTCTTGTCTCTTTCGGTTTTTCACAATAGCCACTGCCAGCCTGACTGCCTCGGCCATACTTCGGGGATTCGCAATCCCCTTGCCGGCGATGTCAAATGCAGTTCCGTGATCGGGAGATGTTCGCACCAACGGCAGCCCGGCGGAAAAATTCACACCAACCTCAAAGCCCAGCATTTTTAACGGAATAAGTCCCTGATCATGGTACATCGCGAGGACAGCATCGTACTCACTGTACGCGTGCACCCCGAAAAACCCGTCCGCGGGGAACGGGCCATCAACGTGGATCCGCTTCGTCCGCACGTGCGCGATCGCGGGCCGGATGCAACGATCTTCTTCTTGCCCGATCATGCCGTTCTCCCCGGCGTGAGGATTCAGTCCGAGCACTGCGATCTTTGGCGACCGTATTGCAAAATCCCTTTTCAGAGACTGATGCACAAGAGAGAGCTTTTCGATAATGACGCGTTTAGAAATCTGACCGGGGACACTTCTGAGCGGATCATGAACTGTAACAAGTCCGACCCTGAGACCGGCGGCAATCAACATCATTGCAACGCGTGGACTCCCCGAGAGCTTCGCGACCATTTCTGTTTGCCCGGGATACGAATACCCCGCAGCATTCATGGCTTCCTTCGACAGAGGTGCGGTAACCATCGCATCTACCCGGTGATTCATGACAAGTTCCACGGCTTTTTCCACGGCTTCCCCGGCATAACCACCCGCTTCCTTGAGGATCTTCCCCGGTCGAATCGCGGGCTTGTGAAATCTTCTGAGATGGACGACAGGAATGCCGCGATTGCCGACGGTCTTCGGAAAACCGTCGATTTCCTGAAACAACAATTTCATGCCGAACAACCGAGCGTACCATTCATACACATCCAGGGACCCAATGAGAACCGGATGACAAATGCTCAAAATCTCCGGCCGGCGAAGTGTTTTCAGCGTCACTTCCGGGCCGATGCCGTTAAAATCTCCCATCGTAATGCAAACCGTGGGCTTCATTTCTCCTTCGGCAATGGTTCTTCGGCCATCAACTTGTAATTCCCGTTACGGTTTTCATCTATGAAAACTAGTTTTTTCCCCAGAGTTTCGTAGTACCAGATTTCCCTGGGAGGCTCCTTTGGCAAGAGCGTACGGTCGGTACGTGTCGGAGGCCCGTAGAGGATGTACGCCTTGCCGCGCTCGGTTTTTATCCCGATGTTTTCGCGCACCGTCGCGAAGGCAGTCATCGCATGGTCAACCCGACGGTAGTACTCCGCCATCGCTTCATTATATGCAGTACCGGGCGTTGGGTCGTGCTTCCTCCAGAATTCCTCAAACAACGCTCGCCGATTTTTTGCACCTGCGTCCTTTATCGATTTGAACTCGTCTGCGGTCATGATATACTCGAGTGCGTCGACGGCAATGTCAAGATTCATCAATGACCGGGGCATCCCCACCCATGAAACCTGGAAGTTTTTCGTCAAGGATGCTGTCTCATTCCCGGAACGTGCCGTGATTTCCATTTCATAATTTCCCAGTGCGAGTGTATCACCCCGAAAATTGAGAAAAACACAATACTCGCCCGGACGATTCGAGCATCTTGCGTTGTAGAAGTAGCCGTCTTCCTTTTGCTCTACCGACAATGACCTGGCTTCCGAGATCCGGTATGACGGGATCGAATCGGCAATTATCTGGACGCGTTCTCCTCTCTCCGGACCAAGCCTGAAAATTCGAAACGCAACGAGGAGTGATTCCCTCGGAAACCTGCCAGCGAGTTCGACGTATCCCTCCCAATCCTTCCCGAAAAGAACGCTCCCGCCCAAATTCAGGGGCTTCAGGACGGCGGACATATCCGCCGGACCTTTCACGGTGTCGACGAAAACAACGTCTGACAACTCGAGCGAATGCCGGGAGAAGTCTTTCAGCGTCACCTTCTTGTTGTCATCAAAATATTTCCTATCCGATTCCCGGTCTTTTGCTTCGGTCACAATCGTGTACGTCCCCGGCGGGAGATTGAAGGAGAATACCCCCTCCACGGTACTACCGGAATTTGGCGCGGGTGGTCCGGGGGCGTGAAAGTTCTTCGTCAGGAGTTCTCTGGCCACCGAGACTTTGTCCGAATCCAGTATCTCGACGGTGATATCGCCTCTCGCGGCGAAGGGAAACGATGGACGAAGCGACGTGTCATGAACAAACACAAAGAAGTCCGATGAAATACGAAAACTCACGTCGAGCCTGCTCTTCCCGCTATCGGGCGACATCAGGTTTAATGTCTCAAAATATACCGGGCGGGATTGCTCATACAGCAAGCTGTTCTCGTCACGGTCAGGTCTGCCCCCAAAACGCTGGGAGAATCCTACGGACCAGATCAGAGCAGACATTATTATCTGAAACAAAATGAGCTTACGATTCATCATCTTCCTGCATTGGACAAAAAAATGTACGAAGGATAGCGCAGAAATGCAAGGAATTTTCCAATAAATCGATGAGTTCAGAGCTGGTTGGCGCAGCCGACCTGGAGACCTGCTTGACATTAAGCAACTTCTTCAATATCTTTTCGTATACTTTCTCTGAACGTAAGGCATCGATGCACCTTATAATTAGCGGCCACAATTCCTACAACCGGGACTTTCTATGAGAACCACCATGAGCCATTACTTCTTCTTTTTCTCCTTGATTCTAGTGCTTGCCATATCGCCCGCGTACGGACAAATCCTCAACCCAGGATTCGAGAATTGGACGGATGGGGTCCCGGATGGCTGGGAGACGAACGACGCATCGGGGAACAATCCGATTACGCAATCCACAAGCCGCCATTCCGGCTTTTTTGCCGTCAAAGGGACGGTACTATCCAAGGGATATTCGGATGTCGTGCCGGTGCTCTTGTCCGGCGGGGATGGCAATGGATTCCCAATCAGCACCCGGCCGGAGGCATTGCACGGGTTCTATATGTTCGTACCGTCTAACGGTTTCTTTTCCAATGACACTCTCGTCATCGGCATCACGGTCTTAAAGCAGGACACGGTCATCGGCGTGGACACTCTTCTCATCGGGAGTAGTACTGATTCCTACCAGGAATTCGCGGCAAACATTCATTACACCGCCAGCGGCACTCCTGACCTCATCAACATTACTGTAACCATCGGTCGAAGCGGCTACGCAAATCCCGGGGCGTATTTCTTGCTGGACGACCTTTCCTTTGGACCGGCGGTGGGTGTCGATGAGCCGCGAACCACTCTTCCCGCCGGTTTCGATTTATCGCAGAACTATCCTAACCCGTTCAATCCAACCACAACGGTGTCATTCGTTATTAGTCATTCGTCATTTGTGACACTCAGGGTCTCCGATGTGCTCGGCCGGGAGGTGGCTACTCTGGTGAATGAGGTAAAGCAACCGGGTGAATATACGGTGGTGTGGAATGCGGAAGGAATCGCCAGCGGCATGTATCTTTACGAGCTGCGGAGCGGGGCATTTTCTCAGACCAGAAAGCTGATTTTGGCCAAATAGGGCACTCCCTGGAGGTTCCGACAGAAGCACCCGCCTGGCTATGCAAATGGCGCATGGCCAGTTGGATATTGTTTTTTTCTTTTTTACCTTTTAGAATGAAGATTTGAACACAGGCGAAACGCAAATCATTCAAATCACAAATCTCTAAAATTTCTTGGAAGGGAAAGCACGATGAAGCATGTTATCATCTCCACAGCGCTCTTGTTCTTGTGCGCGGCTTTCATGTCCGCACAGGACATCCCGAATGGAGGATTCGAGAATTGGACACTGGGGAACCCTGACCACTGGGTTTCCGACAATGCGCCCCCAATGTACGTCCCGATCACAAAGTCAGCCGACGCCCATGGAGGGTCGTTTTCTCTACAAGGGGCGGTGGTCGAAGTGGCGGCTGGGGTTGGGTATGCACCGCTGTTGTGGGCCGGTTTCCCGATCGGAGCCCACTACGGCTCATTGACAGGGTTCTACAAGTTCTCTCCGGTGGGGGGAGACACGCTCTGGATCATGATTTACGCGGTTAAGCAAGGTTCACCGATTGGAGTCGGGTTCTTTCAGACGGGAACAAGTTCTTCAAGTTACGCCAAATTCACCGCCGTCATGGATTATTTCTTCGAAGGCACACCCGACTCCGCCTGGATCGAGATTTTGAGCGGGTCTGATAATCCTAACATCGGAACGACGTTCAACATTGACGACCTCGCTTTCGGCCCTGTTACCGGAATAATCGATCCGGCCGCAACAAGGCCTGTCGCGTTTTCGCTATCGCAGAATTATCCAAACCCGTTTAATCCTTCGACCACCATTGACTTCTCTCTGCCTCACTCAGGGTTCGTTACTTTGAGAGTCCTGAATCTCCTCGGCGAGGAAGTCGCACGATTGATCGAGGGCGAAGTGCAGGCGGGTCCCCATACCGTTCAGTGGAACGCGGGAACGAGGGCAAGTGGAATGTATTACTACGAGCTGCGTTCCGGAGAGCTCACACAAACAAAAAAGCTGATGTTGCTCAAATAGTATCAAATGATACTATGTGTCGTGATTTAGATCAAACATAACATACATTCTTTTAGGAGTCAAGCGGAATCAGATCAAGGTACTGCTTGACTACCCCGGGAGTTAGACGAACGATGCGAGA
>Ga0209777_10000272_pt1 | contig 89085 bp, 118 predicted proteins | sample FrelakmetHBP12HB_FD_187147 | JGI IMG/M metagenome (GOLD analysis project Ga0209777, IMG submission 187147) | Freshwater lake sediment microbial communities from the University of Notre Dame, USA, for methane emissions studies -HBP12 HB (SPAdes)... | ecosystem: Environmental > Aquatic >...
TCTATGACAGTTATAAAAAGCGAATATATTGATGCTTTTATATCAGTTGGACTAAAACCGCATGAAGCAAAGGTACTCGCCTATTTACTAGAACATAATCATGGACACAGTAGAGACATTGAGAAAATAATGGACCTACGACAACCAGAGGCATGCACCGCACTTGCATTACTCAACGAACGAGGATGGATAAAGAAAAAAGGAGAGGTACGTTCAGTGCAAGGACGACCAGTATACAACTATATATTGGCAAAAAAAGTATCACAGATAACTGCAATACTAAAAGAAAAAGCACAGAAAGAAATAAAATACTATGAAAATATTATCAACAAATTAAATGAGGTGGAAAATGGGCATACTAAATAGAAAAAAAGAGAAGGATAATTCATCGGCATCGAGAAAACCGACAAACGATGAGGTAGCGATAGCGAAGAAAGTGGTATTTGACCATGTCGCAGTGAAAAATGCGGTGAGGACGCTACGTGAATTCGGAAAAGAATTCGGTATCAATATGCTTGACATAAAAGGGCTTGAACAGGCAGCGCCAATCATCCGAAAACGAGATGAGGAAGACAGGGTAAACCACATAATTGAAGAAAAAATCGCACCGCTCAACAACAAGATTGACAGAATGACCGATATGATGTCAGCATTCCTTGACCAACGGACACAAAATAAATCACCAGCAGATGACATCCCAGAATTTAACAGAGATGCACCAGATTACGTAAAAGAAAGACTTCAGAATAAGAAACCGCCTATTTAATAAACAATTCACTAAAGCCGTCTTTAAACTCCTTGCTCAACTCACATTCATTCATACTTTCCTCAGAATATAAATAACGTGGTTGTTTTTATATTTTAAGGCAAGAACGTATACATGGAGAGAAAATGAAATTGGAAAACGGGAAGCAGTATGGAGTATGTGAATCCTGCGGAGAAATCTATGAGATACTTTCAGGCGATTTAATAAAATTTGATGGGAAACACCATAATTGCGATGTTCCGCATGAACATTTTCATTTAAAATACGCTATTGAGATTTGTCCGAAATGTACTTGTTGAGGTAAATATGAATAAAAAATGGGCGAATGTCTATAAAAAAGTAGTAACAATTAATGGGAAAGACACTTGTGCAATTTATCTTATCCCACGATACAAACATAACATGCCTCTTCGACAATGGATACGATTGAAGGTCGTTGAATGGCTTTTTACACCATTCCTATTGACCAGAGAAGAGGCGGGAGAATATGTTCCGAAGGACATAAAACTACCGCCATGGGAACGAAGATTGTCCTATGTCGCCAATGGGATTTCGTACAAAGAAAATGCGTATACAGGGAGGGAGAAAGACAAGTGAACGAAAAAATCTCAATCCTCACAACAGAATTATTGAGTTACCTAATGACCAAAGTTGAATATTATTCAAATGAAACATATTTCAAAGTAAAAAATCTACAATTTATGAATAGGAATCCCTATGCGTTAGGGCGTATTTGTGGGATTTTAAATAAAGAAGGTATCATATTAAAAGTAAATAGACGGCATACGCCCAGTGTATGGAGAACAAACCTTATGACGAAAGAAGGACTATGAGCAATAAATCATATGACCGAATAAAAAACTTCACCACAGAGGTACCAGTAAGCAGAACGGTCGCAGAAATAGAGAAAATGCTTACAAAATACGGTGCTACCCATATCATGAAAGAATATGAAAAGGAAGTACCGGTGATGCTCGTCTTTGCCATCGTGACAGAGCATGGGAAGATGGGTGTGCGACTTCCCATCCATCCTGACCGTGTTCTTGCTGTATTCAAAAAACAAGTAAGCGATAATCTCCTGCCACACAAATACTGGGATGGCGAATGGGCAATAGCACAGGCAAACAGAGTTGCCTGGAGAATCGTAAAAGATTGGTTGGATGCACAAATCACGATGTTGAACATAGATGCAGTGAAACTTGAAGAAATATTCCTCTCCTATATTTATAATGATAAACTTAAAATGACTGTCTATGAAATGCTGGAAAACAACAAGTTTAACCTCGATTTATTAGAGGCACACAATGAAGCGATTAACAAAAAAAGATTATAAATTTATTCAAAAACATTTAGAAAGTGATTTAAAAACTACATTTGTCGATGATGATACTTGGGAACGTAGAGTAAATCTTAAAAATATGATTGAAAAATTAAAGATATTGAGAAAACAACATGTTAGGGAGGTACATGAGGGTAATAAAAGCACGATTTCGCATTGAAAAGGTCAATGGGGAAAAGATACTCAGAAACATTGAAAAAGCAGGGAAAAACTGTTACAAAAGCGAACACACTATTACCAAAAATATCCAATCAGCAAAAGATTTCGTGAGAATGATTATCAAAAATGGTCACGAATCTGTATTAGAACATGAGAAAGTCACCGTGAGAATCATTTGTGACCGTGGTGTAACACATGAGATAGTACGCCACAGGATTGCATCGTATAGCCAAGAATCAACCAGATACTGCAATTACACCAAAGCGATATTCGGCAAACAGATAACAGTCATCAACATCAGACCGCATATCATGGGCGGTAATCCACTAAAAGAATGGCGAAAAGCGATGAGAGATGCCGAACAGCATTATTTCAAACTCATTGAATTTGGGGTAAAACCACAGATTGCACGTTCTGTGCTTCCGAACAGCCTCAAGACGGAGATAGTCTGCACATTCAATCTCCGTGAGTGGAGACATGTCTTTAAACTCCGGGCGGAGAGCGAAAAAGCACACCCCCAGATGCGAGACATAATGGTTCCCTTGTTATGGGAATTTAAGAAGAAAATACCAGTTGTTTTTGACGATATCATGGACGATGATGAAGAAGAACGGAGGTCAAAAATGGTAACTCTTGATTTTAGCAAATGTAAAACATCGGAAGATGTTGAAAAGATATTCAAGGAACACGAAAAAGAATTTGATGTAATTAAAAGAGGATTGAGACAAATTGCCAAAATGGATTGACTTCGATTTATATAAAGCGGGGGAAAAAACAAGTATTTGGCTTGTCCGAAGCAAAGAGGATGGTTTTACTCTCGGCTTTGTCAAATGGTATGGACCTTGGAGGAAATACGCCTATTTCCCAAATCCCGATACCGTCTATGAAGAAACCTGCAATCGAGATATTGCTGATTTCATAGAGAATGAAACAAAAAAACATCGTGAGAGGCTAAAAAATGTCAAAAATAGAACACCCAGCACATTATAATGAGAGGAAAAAAATGGAGACATGGGATATAATAGAGAAATTCCTGTCAGATGAAGGGTATAAAGGATTTCTCATAGGCAATGTTATAAAATATCTTCATCGTCACGACCAGAAAGATGGACCTGCTGATTTAGATAAAGCAATTGAATACATAAAGAAACTAAGAGAGTTCTCATATAATGAGCCAACAGAGAAATGATAAATGGAGTTCACAATGGAGAAAGCAATATTTAATTATTTAAAGGAACAGATTGTAGAGCATAAAAAAGCAATTCGATTGCATAAGGAAGCAATAGAAAAAATAGAAAGAAAAATGATTAACAGCAATTCATGCAGAAACTGTGGTTCAGAATTGAAAGAACAGTTCTATGGAACTGAAATGTCTACCATTTTGGTATGTCCAAACTGTGATGGATAGGGATGAAATGATGGGTGGTGCTATCTGCGGTGGATTGATGTCTTGGACTGCTTGGAAACGACAAACTGCTGATGAGATGATGGCGACGATGATGTGTAAGATTAGAAAACGTGTTCTTTATCATGGTCGTTATCGGTATAAGATTATTGACCCGTTAGGCGATTGTTGGTATTGGGAGAAGAAAAAATAATGGTTGAAAATGTATGGATTGAGGATGATGATGTCGTGGTGTCAAAACACACTCTTGATTCATTTGAGAAGATGCAAAAATATATTCAATATGTAGAAAAACATTTCCCATCCGTTCATACAGAAGTTGTGAATAACATCGTTTCATTAAAAGAAATCGCAGAGAAACCAAAAATCCCACGATGCCCAAAATGTCAACGTAAACTCTATTTCAGGAAATCAGTCAATAAAGTCGTTTGCGTATATGAATCATGTGACTTATATTACAAGGATTTGGTATAAATGTTTGGTGTAATCAAAGACAACAAACTGATGGGACTTTATCATAAATACAACTATTGTCCGAACATTATCCGAGAGCGGATGCGAACCACTGGCAAAATACAGCACCTTCATAGCAAAGTCAAAAAGAATCACCCATGTTACTGCCGATACTGCATCTATCTTGAAGCAGAACAAAAAGGAATCAGTTGCTACACCATTTGCCCACAACTCACCTGTCTCACCAAAGAAAACCTGCCACCAGGATTACGATGGGAAATCGAGGCATACTATGGCTTGGAATGAGAAATTGAAAGAAATCAAAATCCGTTATATCTACCAAAATAAATTAACTAAAAAAATTCATACTCAATTTGCAACGATAGATGACCTCGAAGAAAGGGGAATATCAATAGGTGGTCTCTACAGGCTTCTTTCAAGAAGCCAGTTCACCGGCAGTCTTGATAAAAACGGAAAAGAGATTTACGATGGGGATACCGTAAAAGCAGATGTAACTGGTATCGTGACATGGGATACGAAATTGCTTCAATATTGGATTTTTTGGAGCGATAAAGCACGATGCCCTCTCTCAAACATCCATCTGGATATTGAAGTCGAGGCGTTCCATGGTCTTTAATTCAGATGAACAAGAACCACTGAAAACAAACATAATCAAAGCATTTCAAAGAGGGACGATGTATCATTGTACCCAACGTAAAAACCTGTTAAATATCCTTAAAAACGGTCTTATCCCAAAGAAACCACAGGGCATTGATGAATCTATCGCCATTGAAGGCGTTTACCTCTCCGCCATGCCATTCGATTGGATGCATTATACAACAAAAGAATCAAGAGAACCAGGATGCCATATTGAAGTGAATATCGCAGGATTTGAACTTATCTATGATAACGGAGTGCTTGAACTTGAGGATTATGAGTATCATCCCGCATTCATCTATACCGATGTAATATCACCAGAAAGATTCGTTAATGTTTCAGTTTCAACAAAAAAGAATCCCTGCAAATTCAGAAGTATCAAAATAGTGAAAGAGAAATATATATTGAATTCGGAGAAATGCTAAATGAATTATCTGTCGAATATAACTTTACAAGAAGCGATATAGTTGAAATGCTTGAGATAAAATTAAAGGCAGAAAGAGATGAATATGCTGGACGGTGAAAAAAGATGTTGTTGAGAAAGTGGGAAAAAGGTGAATAGAAAATGGACATAGTACTATTTCTGTCATTTGCGATAGCATCATTCCTGCTCTGGTTTGTTTTGGGGCTGGTTGGTGGAGTACTCTATAGTTGGAGCAAAGGTCTTGCCTGGATTCTTTGCATTTTGCTGATTGCCATAATCGCAGGGGTTGCAACATTATCACTAACCAATCTCCCCGGGGAACTCTCTCCATTTCTGGAGAAAACATTAGGGTCCCTTTTGGGGAGCCTCATATTCTGGCCTGCTTTTAGAATAGGTAGAAAAAAAATTTATGCAGAATTGGGCGGTAAAAATGCAAGATGAAATCAAAGCACCAATAAAGTAGTCCCATCGCATTACATGTATTGCTCGGAAGAATGTATGGAATTGAAACGTAAATATGGAAGAAAAAAGGCAAGGGAAATGATGAAATATGACAAAAAGTAGCGAGATAAAAGAAAAAGAACTCAAACTGAAATATGAAATGGAACAACTTGAGAAACAACACCAAGCAGCATTAGTAACAGAAGGAAAAGCATACTATTGCAAAACACCACGATGCAAGAATTTCGTTGATAAAGAAAAAGAGGGCGAAGCCGTAGTCAACTCTGGTCTATGCGTAAATTGTTTCAACAGACACTGGAATGAAGAATCACGAAAAAAACTAATGAATAAACTGAAATTCGGCAAAATCGTGAACATAGAACTCAATGGTCCCTATGACATCGAATGCATCACCGTCTACAAGAACGGGATGCTCTATGACCTCAAAGCAGAATACGACAGGGATATGAACGATGATGCGAAACTTGTCATCGACAATGAATACAAAGATGAAAAACAGTATACTCTCAATGAACCAGATGAAGAAAAAACTAAACCCTGGCAGAAGAAACGCACAGAGAAACCAATTTTAGCGTTATAACATCAAGTTAAGGTTTTTGGCTTAGCATACCAGTATCGAGGATGGGACATCATGGGGATTTCCCATTTTGATATCTATTAATGCTAATATACCAACCTACTTGATTAACTCTGGAAACTTTTTGTATTCAAACCAATTGGCAGCAACAACTACAATACACTTATCTCTTAACATTTTATTTATGTAATATTCAACAGTAGAGCCTTTTCTTGCTAATTTCAAATGGTCAAGCATAAGACGATGCAACTCATCACGACTCACAACGCCTTTGTTCTCAACATACCGTGCCATATGGTACTCAAAGGGGTCATATCCAGTGAAAACATCAAGGAGATGCCGACCGGTCTGTAAAGGCAATCCGACAGCGTAACCGCCCTCTTGTTTTATGAGTAAGCCTCCGAGAACACCAAATCCCTCGTCTTTCTCACGTGGATTCCGAGCAACACACATCTGCGATATATACTTCTGAATACGTTTCATTCCGTATCGGTTCTTTGGCATGAACCTCTTTTCGGTCATTATGTAACGAATTATATCTTCTGCTGTTGCAACACCAGTTCGTTTGACATACCGGTAGATAAGTTGGATAAACGGATTCTCCCCAGAGGCGATTTTCCCTTCTGGAACCATTATTGGTATCTCAACCTCACCCTCTGCTGTCACAATCTTCTGTGGACGATTGTATTCAGGGTCAGGCTCTGGTTTGTACATATATTCCGTGTCAGGCAGAACAGGTAGATGCCCGATGATATGCCCATCACTATCGACTTCCAATATCACGCTATCATCGTAATTAGATGCCTCGACAGCATAATGCAGGTCTGCACCGGGCTTGTTGCTGAGTATGAATCTGCGTGACATTAATCCCGCCCTCCAATGAACCCCTGATACGGCGTGTTCATGACATGAGGTGTGATGAGTTCTGTTGCTCTTTTTGGATTGTACAACAACTCATCATAGTATTTTGGTATTCTATCTATGCGACTGAGAATGTCTTCTATTTCTGCGACAAGGTCTGCTTTTAACTTATCAGTATTTGATAAGTGTTTTTTTTCGAGAACATCTGTTTTTTCTTTTTGTCCCCAGAGATAGAATATCTTAGCACTGTCACCAACTCGTACTGCTGGTGTGAATCGCCCACCAACCTTCCGGGAGTACAACTCAAACCACTGCATCTCCTTGCTTCCACGATTTGCCTCTACATCAACGAAGTGTATTTCGAGTATAGGCATAGGATATTGCCCTTCTTTTATGAGTTTGCGATTAAGTTGGTCTCTTCGTACTACGAGGTCACGAAGTATTGAATAGTAAACGTAACGACAATAGGGGCAGGTTGCCTCTCCCCATTCTGTCATTAATATAACTTTTTCGCCAACCATTTCTCACCGCGCAAAACGATTTTCAGTATTTTTTTCATTATCATTATTTCTCCTTTTCCATAGGCAGTTTCTTCTGTGGGTTGATAAAAGGCTCGATGTCTATTCCGAACCGCGCAAAATGATTTTTCACTTTTTTTAAGGACCAACCATCGTGTTCCATGAGGCTTTTAGCATGATTGTGTAATGTCTTTTCGTTAATCTCTGTTGAAATCATTGTGGCGTATTTGTCGATTCGTTCTTTTGCTTTTTTGATGATGTCTTCTTGTTTGTTCCCTGCGAAGTCTGTGTTGACGACCATGGCGTTCCCGAATATGTTATCTCGTATGTGTATTCTTACGCTCCCCTTGAATCTTACTTTTGGTTTATCAGGCATGGTTTTCCTCTGATTATGTCTTCTAATATTATTGGATATGGTTTGCAATTGTATCTCCGTGGGCATTTCATGGATTTACAGCACTCTTCACAAACATTTATTGTGCAATAATCATGTAATTCATTCTTATGGCAAATCTCACACATCATACGAATATCTGCCCCGTTCCACAATGTGGACAATATTTGTGTTCACGTGAGTATCCTTCAGCACCGCATTTTGGACACTTCGCTGGTTGTTTTTTCTTTTTCATAGGTCTGTGGGGTGAACGGCAACCACAATCTTGTATCATTGCTACCACACTTAGGACAACTTGTCATTGTTCCTCACATCCACCGTCCAATTCTGATATAGGATTCGGTCTTCCGATATTTTCCCATTGAGTTTTTCAAGTTCAACCTTCAATTCTTCAAGTGTTTTAAACCCATCATCCATGGCATTTTGCTCTGTTAAATCCTTGTATCGTATCTCCACGATTTTTATGATATCAAATTCACCGAGTAGTTCTGGATGATAGTAACTTCCTGCATATGCCTTATGATGCCCTGACTTGCTTTTTCGTAGTCGTATGGTTGTTTTTTTGTTGCTTCCATCGAAATATTTTATCCAGTTTCTCCTGTTGAACCTCATTCCACTCCGATTCCGGTCATTGCTTCATCTTCCGCTTGTCGTTCTACGTCTTCTTTTTGTATCATGATGCGGAGGTCTTCTTCGCTGATTCCTGTTGCGGTTGCTATTTCTTCTGCGGATATTCCTTTTTTGTAGACATCGTAGATTTGTTCCCTGGTGACTTCGATACGTACCGGTGGTGAGATGACTCGTTGTGCTGCTTCATAGAATCCTTTGAAGGTTTCCTGTAGCATGCTAAATAATGAATCTGATGGGTGTGATTGGGCGACTCGTAGCATTGCGCTTTCACAGTCTCCCACTCGTTGCATCAGTTGTGAATAATAATTGAAGGTGATACCGCCTAATGCCTCTAACTCTGGTTTCAGTTGTGATATTTCATCGAAACATTCAAGGAGTTCTGGTATCTTGGTTTTGTCGATGTTGAGGACAAGATGCCTGATATCATCATATATCTCTTTCAATCGCATCATCGGGTCTTTTGTAGATGTCCGTATCTCAAGTATGATTTTAGATAATGAATCGTAGACGATTTCTTTTTTGAAATGGTTTTTTGTTGCATAGAGAAGGTCATAATCAAGTGATTCAAACAACTCGTAGAAATGCGTCGGGTTGACGCCTCTTGTAAGATAGTATTTCAGGAGAGCATCCCTGAGTGTTTCTGCTGCATATTTCGCTGTCCCATAATCTCTTGCCTCGATTGCAGTGAAGAGTTTTGAAAGATTGTCTTTGATGTCAGAACGGTTGTATATCGTTGAGGATACCATGCTTACTCCTCTTCTTCATCAGGTCTTGTCGGCATCTTTTGTGATATAGGTGATTTCTTTTTCTCAGGTAGTTGTTGTGGTCCACCACCCGCCGGTATCTTCGCCATGGTGTCAAGGAGTTTGTCTATTTTTCCCTCCATGTCCCGCAAATCAGATTTTGTGGCGAACTCTTCTGATGTTGCTCCTACACCCACTGATGACATCTGTTTCTGTGCCTGTTTCTGTTTCGTTGCCGCCTCAACGATGACGTCTGCACTGTCTTTCGCCTGGAATGCCCCTCTGCCCCTGGCACCACTCATCTGCTCATCAAGATACCCTTCTCGCCCAAGATTAGAGGTTTGTTGCACTTTGACAAGTGTGCGGTAATGGTCGGTCTGTTGCTCGCTATCAGCAAGTTTTTCAGAAACATATCCTACACGTGTTTTGAGCATCCGTATCTCGTTGCCATATGATTCTGCTTCTCGTTGATAGAAGTCTCGCAGACGCTCTGTCTCCAGTATTTTTTTCTCCATATCATGTACGATTCTATCACGTTCTTTGATACGGTCTTCCATATCCTTATACCGGTTTGCTTGATGCGGTCCCAAAAAGTATTGAAAATTGTCTTCGTTCTCATCATCGGGGTCTTGTGAACTGCGGGCAGTAACAACAATCAGGTCTGTTTCAAGTTGCACAAGGTCCTCAAGTTCTCCTGTGCGCCTGTTCTTACGGTCAAGCGGCTCAGAAAACAATTTCCCTTCTGTTGTCATGCCCACTGCCCACGTCCTCATACCTCCCCAGCCAGGGTCATATTTAAATTCCCTCTTTGTCATTACCCCGACTGGTTCCCAATTATAACATCTGAAGAATATCTTGAACGGGCTTTTCATCACTTCATTCAACATGGCTTTCGTTTGCAGAACCAGGCGTTCTCTACCACCACCGCTCATTTTTTCTTCGCCTCTCCATTTAAATCTAAAACAACTTTTACAACTCGAATCCCTGGTGTATCTTTTAGAAAAGCAACGTGGTCGCCTTCTTTTACATTTAGAATGTCTTGAACGGCTTTAGGTAATGTTATTCGAGTGCGTGGTTTTACCTCGACAACCTTGATAATTTGGTATTCCATCTTAAACTCTCACCGAATCTCTTTTAAGTTATGGAATTCCCACTTTATAACTTTTTCCCATTTTTTTTATTTTCACACATTTCACAAGAAAACCATAAATAGCATATTTACCATACAATATTGGATGCTGAAAAAACCAGAGTTGACTATTTATCTTACAAACAACTGTAATCTGACTTGCAAACATTGCTATAATGGTCGTTCTGATGGCACAAGGTCACTTTCAATTGATGATTTAAATTGGGTTCTTGAGACCATCGAAAACAAGAGAACAACATTCCTTGGCGGTGAGCCATTGCTTTACAAATATCTCGAAGATGCAATTGATACTTTCCCAAAGGTCACTATCTCAACAAATGCGACATTAATCAATGACGATAATATCCATATCCTGAAGAAAGCAGCGGGTGTTCAATTATCAACAGAGATGGGGATGGAAGAAACCAATTACATCCGTGGTGAGAAAATCTGGGAAACTGTGATGAAAGCAGGCGATTTGTTGAAAGAGAATGGCATCGAATATTACTACAGGGCGAGTTTCTGGGAGGGAAACCTAGCACATCTGAAAGAGTTCACAGAGATGGATGCGACACTTGCCTTGTTCCCACGATTGGATAAACCACCATTGCCACCACAACTCACAAGCAAAGTATTCGAGGAAGTATTAAAACACGAGAACTGGATACTGGCGTTACCTAACTTCTTGCAGTATCTACGAAAGAATGGACGATGCAAAGCCGCTACAGAACGACTTAATGTATACTACGATAAAAAAATCACTCCCTGTAATTTTGACCTTGATTATCACCTTGGTCGTATAGGGGATGATGAAGAAAGAATAGAAGGTAACATAGAAAACTTCGTGAGAAACAATAAAATAACTCCAGCAACCTGTATGGGTTGCAAGAATGTCGAAATATGCCGAGGTTCCTGTTATGCTGCTCACGTAAGTGAAGGCTGTCCATTGAAATATGACTTTAGCATCACTGAATTCATGGACCGGTACAAAATCAGTGAAGGCGACATGAAAAAACAAACTTTAAAAGTCACCAATTTCATGAAACGGATGCTGGTCTGCTGATGGGAGATATAAAATCTTCAATGATGAGTTGTTCGGTACACGGTCAGGTCGGTGTGTGCTGCATCAGTCACAAGTGCAAATTATGTCACGGTAAGGGTTGTTCTGCTTGTGACCATTCGGGTTGGGTTAAAACATATCATAATTGTCCGAAGTGTGGAAGACAACTTATTGAGAAAGAGTTTTAGTAAGTATTCAAAATGTATTTTGAAAATGTTTATATAGAATGGACACAAAAACCGACTATTTTGAATCTTTTAAATACTCCATTCAAAATGGGTTTTGAATCATCGCATGAACACTGGTATGTTTCTTTTTATTATTTGTTCTCTGATATAGTCTCTTAATTTGTTGAATTCTCGTTTGTAGTCTTCTTTGTCGAGACAGATATGAGCAGGGGTTGTTTTGGTTGCAGAGAGCATTACGCACCCTGAGTTTCTCATGATATCATGGCTGACGAAGAAATCTCTTCCTTTTTTGCCTTCGTTCCATCCGGCTTTGATATATTTAGCCCAGTAGTTGTTGCAACTAATGTTCCATTGTGGTCGTTGTACTCGTCTTAGTGTTAAATCTACTGCTTCACCATGTTTATAGAGATTCATGATGAAATGAAACTGGCTTGGGTCGTCCCCGTGTCCCATTCCAACTATCACAGGACCATCTGGTGGGAGTGTCGTGTGTTCTGTCTTGTATTTTTCCATGTCTTTCCAGAATTGACCGAGTTTTTCTTCATTCAGGCTTTGGATGAATAACTCTCGTGCTTTTGGGTTTCCTATTGTTGTTTCGACTTCTTCTATCTTGCAGGGTATCTCTAAATTATCATTGAGGATGGTGCAGAAAGCGTGGCTTGTTGAGAAGCAGGTTCCTGCATCAATGCCACTTTTGGGGTCATCTTCTTTCATGAACTTATCCCATTTCATGAGGGCATCGTTCATGATGAAGTTTTTAAATGCAGGGTGAATCCGTTTTATCATTTTTTCCTCTAATAAGGTTGGTTGTTGGTGTTACAAAGATGTGAATCACATCTCCGAATTTCAATTGCTTCCTCGATATCAGCAAGTATGCAATCAAGTTTCATTTCTTTTGCTCTTTCAATTCGATGGATGCCATCTGTTATCTCATATTCTTTATCTTGAATCTCTGAAAAATGACCAGCACGTGATAAAACAGGCAAATCTCGTACTTTTGCGACATTCTGCTTGTTTAATTTCACTCGTCGCAGATTATCTGGTGTCGCCCATTTCCGTATTGATTCCAATCGCCCTGGCGACCATACTGCTTCTTTCTTGATTTCATCAAGTTTTACACATTGAATAAAATGAACAATAATCGTTTGCACCCCGCTGTCGCAATAAAACACTGGCTCAGTATTGCGCTCGTCTATGTATTTTCGCAAATCACCTTTCTCGCCACTGAACCAAGAACAAAAGCCTTCGGGCATCAGTCTTCCCATTCCGGCGTTGGATACCTCTTGTGCAACTCATCATAATATTCGTTCCATGGTATTTTAACAAGTTTAGTTGCCTCACGGACGATGATGTCTTTGAAATGAGCACAACCAAGGAGTACCAAGTCATTACGAATGATGGTATCTATGTATTCATCGTCATAGTATTTCTGCATATCTTGAGTTGCTTTTTCTATGCATGCGGCTTTCTGCCAGTTCGGCATCGCTTTTTCAAAAAGAATCTCCTCTGAGTCGTATATCTTGCTTTTCTGTGGTTTAATACGATTGAGGATAACCTCTATTTCATTATCAGTTAATAATTTTGATTCTCTCATTCTTTCCACTCTGAAAAACTAAATAATTCAGGGTCTTTCTGCCAAGTATCTTTCCTGAGTAAACTTTGGTTCTCAGCGATAAGTTGAGCGATAGTTCTTACACCCATCTCATCATCTGTAAGACCAAGTTTATGATGCATAGAGGATAATTCTTCATCGAGAGTCCTCATGTTCGCTTCACTTGTCTCCACGACACAGGTAAATGGATATGGCAATTCACGGACACCAACCATCATCTCAACACGGTCAGCAGGTAATAACTCCTTTAGTTTACGACAATCAACAACAGCATTCTCGTAGTTTGCGTAACTGAATACAAAACCCTGTCGGTCATCAGGAATGTTTGGCAGATATTCCTCACCAAAGCGTACAATATCAAGCAGTTCTCCTTTGTTTCTCGCCTCCATTATCTTCCGGCTGAAAACATCTTTGAAGGCGTTGAATTGCAGGTTCATCCTATGCCCTCTTCAACCTCTGGTTCATGTTCATGGGGCTCGACATCGGAATATGGTGTTCTTCCTCTTGGGATGCTGATACGACTGATGTTGGACATCGGGATAAGTTCACATTCTACATTGTCATGAATAAGAGCATATGCTCCAAGCATGATTTGACGCTTAAAATCAATAATTGCTTTACTGAAGTTCAAGTCACCCATGCTTCTCTGTTGGCTTTCATATTTCATTCTGACAAGAACTCCCTCTAACGTCATCGCTCCTTGCATTTGTTCAAATTCATTAAATAATCTACCACATTGAGGCATATTATCTCCATTTCACAAAAGCGATACCATCTATCTTTTTTTCTTCCAATGTTGGTTTACAAGCATACAGGAATTTTGGCAATTCCTTGTTTTCGTTCAATTCTCGTTCGCTTTTTACTTTCAGGAAAGCGACTTTATCAGATGTGTGTTCTACATAGGGAACAAGACATTTCATTGTTTTCTTATCTTTAAATGCACAAGAATATCCATGTCTTTCTTCAAAATCCTGTATCGCGGCTATCCCGAGCATGCCACCATAATAATCTGAGGCGTGTGCAACTAACGGAACACCAATCATAAATGGATGCGGTTTGAAATTGACATTGTGAATTGAATCAAAAAGATAGTCTCCATCTTTACCCTCACAGTGTTTATCAGTATACTTGCCATCAATCGCTTTGCAACCCATCAGCGTTAAATCTGTCAGCAATTGTTTTTCTTCCTTGTCCATAGTACCAGAATACAAATCAGATTGTATTGTTAAATAGTTTCTGTCAAAAAGGGATACAGTTACGTTCTCACTAATGGTCTTTCATCAAGTTTGTAGACCTTGTTCACTTCGGCTCTTCCACCTTCATCGGGGAACCGGTGTGTCGCATGGTCAGCATATCCAGTATATTTGTATGGTGTCACACAAGCAAGTCCATCGGTAGAGCCAGTGAACCCGTTTTTATTCAATATTTTAGTGACGATTTCTCGTATCATTGGCTTATAATGGTCCTTACCATAGACTGTCTCAATGACTGCATCTGGTTTCTTATCATCATCACGAATACACCAGCGTATCATTGCACGGTCAAACCATTTCTTCCGTGGGTTCTTCTCTTCCTTATTCCGCAGATACACAACAAGATTGTTGTATTTGATGTCATCGCACCATCCACAGCCGTGATGTGGCGCTGGCTTCTTCCCAGAGAGTTCATCTGGTGTCCATTCTTTCCAACCAAATCCACCGGATTGAACGGTTTCACAACCCTCATTGATGTATTCATGTCCGGTTCCCTTGGCTGCAATGTCATTCGGGTCGTTGGAGATGACTATTTCAAGTTTCTCGATTTCGTCTTTCGGTAACTTCTCTGTCGTGTATTTCGATGGTCTTATTTTCTGTGACATCAGCACCTTGTATTTCTTCATCAATGGGTCTTGTTCTGATTTTAGTTCACGGAAAAGTAGTTTCCCAAGACGGATTTGTTTTTTCGGCTCATTTTTATCAAAAGCATATTTACCGTCTTCGCTGATGACGAACCCTTTTTTCTTTACGAATTTAAGGATATCATCCCATGGATTCTCAACAGATAATGGATACACACCAATGAGCACCTCTAACGGTCTTTCCTTGATGCGATTATCTAATGCACGTTGTTTCTTTTCCTCATATTCCTTCCAGTATTTCGGAAGCAAACGGGTATGCACAACTGATGACGGTGGGATAATATGCCCGAGTTCATCGGATAGTTTCTTTGCAACAGCCTCTCGTTGCTCATCACTGAGTTTCAATGACGTATCCGTATAGAGTTTGTAAAGAAGGTTCTCATCTGCATTGGGGATAAGCACATCGAAATGCGCTGGAGTGAAGTTCTTTATTTGACAGGCGTAGAGTTGAGGGAGGTCTTCACCCATCTGCAACGCCTTTGTCAATTGTTCCTCGTTGAGTGTATGGTGCTCATAGAGTTCATGGAGACCATGTTCATGTTCAAGCGCATAATCAATGATTTCAGTAGGGAGATTTGGCTGGCAGGTGAACAGGTTATCAAGTTCAGCATTTGCCAGTATCGCGTGTCTATAGTTCTCTACTGTGAAGGTGTTTCCATGGTTGCAATAGAGATGATAGAGGTCATGTCCATTCTGGATGGCTTTGTCGATTTGACGTGGCAGCAATACATTGTTATCGTAAAGTTCATCAAGCCCGTCACCTCGTTCTATCGCCATGTCAATTTGCTCATATTCAATACGTTTCTTTTCTCCTTTGACAGTATATTTAGTGTAGAGGTTTCGGAGGTCGGTGGCGTTCCCTTCTTTGATAAGATAATCTATCTGACTTTTATTCAGAAGGTTGGCTTCACTGTTTACGAGTGATGGTATCTCCTGTCCTTTCACCAATGCATCTGTTATCTGCTGATTTGTTAATTTTATATGTGTGAAAAGTTCAGAGTAGTATTTGCCTTTCGCTAATGCCTTTTTCACATTCTGCTGTCTAAAAACATCTCCATATGAATTGTATATTAATTGAAGTGAAACGTCTTTTTCAATGCAGTAGTCAATGGCTTCAGCATCCATCTTCTGCGAATCAAAAAGCGTGTTAACAAGTTCAGTGGATTCATAGTGACTTTTTTCTTCCTGTTTCCCGGCGAAATCTATTATGCCTTTGATTTGTTGCTTATTCAAGCGGTTTCGCTGATGGTCCATGAACATTCTGACGACTGCATCATTTTTATTGGTGACAGAGTTTTTAATAATATAGTCAATGTGATTGTCATTGAATTTCTGATTGGAGAATAATTGCCGTAACTGTAAATCATTGTCTTGCTCTTTGAGTTCATATCTGATTGCTTTTGCAATCTGTTCATCTTGGAGTTTCTGATGAGCATAGATTGCTTCTCTGTTGATGCCGATGTCAAGTGCTCTGTCTATTTGTTTCGGAGTCATTTTCTGATACTGATAAAGCATAGCGACATAGTTCTGATTCTCCGATAATGCAAGGTCAACATGTTCCGGTGTCAATACACCTTTTTTGCTGTAAAGCGCCCAGAGTTCCTCCCCCTCACAGGTTTTGATGATGTGTTTTATTTGTGCATCAGAAATATTCTGTTTCTGAATGAGCATGTCTATTGCTAACCCTTTTGTGATTGCCCGGTCTATCTGACTTGGCGTTAATGTGTAATATTCATAAAGAACCCGTAAATCACGCTGTCTGCTGACAACATAATCTCTTGTGTTGATGATTTTATTTATCTGTCTCTGATTGAGATGATTCTTTTTGCTTCTGCATAGACCATAAACCCCGCTTTTCCCACTCTCTATTGCTTTGTCCATCTGCTCTTCAGTTAAATGCTGATACTCGTAGAGAGATGCTGCATCCTCGTTGGTGACATGTGGATTCTCTATCGCCTTAGTCACTTGCTCTGATGAGAGTTTCTGGGATTGGAAAAGCGTATGCATGTCGTTTCCTTTCTTAATCGCAAGGTCGATGTTGTCTTTATCGAGCGTATTCCCCTGATAAATATACCGACTGTCTTTTCCTTTCTCTATCGCTTTTGCTATCTGTTTCTGACTGAGTTTATGATGAGTATATAATTCCACTAATCCTTTGTCCTGTGCAAGCGCCTTATCAATGTTCTCCGATGAAGGATGCTGATATGGTTTCCCTGCGTTTTTTTCATCAGAATCCGCTACACCAAAAAGGTAGTTGATATAATCTGGTCTTTCATCAATAACTCTATTTATTTGAGTAGATGACAGCCTTTGGGTTTTAATAGTAGCGATAAGGATGTTAAAATCCTCACGACCTATCAACTTGTCAAGTTTACGCTCAGAGAACTGTAATGTTTTCATGCAGGCTTCTAACTGTGACCGGTAGTTATTCTCCCATCCTTGCAGTCTTGTCGCTTCGCCTATCGCCGCTATGTCGTGTTTTCTATGCCAGTTCACATCTCGTTCACAGACCTCAGAGGGACCAAGTTCCTTGCAAACCTTCATACCTGGAGAAAGGAAATCCAGTTCAAAATCAACGAATTCATCGCCGTTCTTCTCACATTCCGTTTTTGTCGTCTGATAAAATAAACGTCTACCGTTTTGAAGCGGAAAATCATTATTGAACCGCTTGGATTCCCCTGAAGTATCAGACAGAAGACATCCTACGCCTCTTTTGAAGATACCACCTTTCTGAGTGCAGATTTCCTCAAAAGTCATCAGTATTCGCCTCCGCTTTCAGCATAATCCTGATGGCGTTTTATCGCACGGTCATGCGCCCGTTCATATGCATCCTCTGCTCTGTCAACATCGCTAAAAGGAGGCCCTCGATTCTGCACACAAACAGCATCATGGTTCCAATCACGATGAAAACCAGTTTTACATGCTTTCATCACAAGTGAAACATATGTTTTAGTTTCCTTCTCACCAGTTAAGAGATGCTCAACAAATAATCCTTCTCGCCCATATGTATAAATATTTGTCTCTGCTGGAAGGAAAAACTCATCAGGGTCTTCCCATCTCGTGAATCTAATAAGGAAATCCTGACCATTTACAATCTTGAATTTAAAGGTCTCCTCATCAACCTTTGAACCAAGAATTGATTTCTCCATAATATCTTTTTTGACATGTTTAGTTGGCTGAACATCTGATTCCCAACGGTTCTCAGGGTTAATCTCTTTGAGATGTTTTTCGATTTTTTCTTGAAACTTGTGATATTTCTCATCATACTCTTTTTTATGTTCAGAGGTATAACCATGTTCATTGTAACTAAAGAGAAGTTTACCTTTAATCATGATATTCGCCTTCCCTTGCAGCGACACAGATGCCGTCATGGTTCCAGTCACGATAAAACCCGCTTTTGCAGGCAGAGAGAACACATTTCTCCTGTTGCCATTCAGGGTCGATACAGAAACCATCCTTCCCATACGAAAAAATCTTGATGTAAGAAAGATTTCCGTACCTGTCGAAATTGACTAATTTTTGTAACATCTCAAGACCGCTATCCATCCTGAATTTCTGGTCTTCCATGATATAAGTCTCATCTGAATGATAATCCGGTGATTCCCAATGCAAAGAAGGATTACGCTGACGCATCAAAAATGAGAACTCGTGAGTAAAACTATCCCAATTATCTTGTGTAATCCAGCCATCGGAAAGGCGAGACCATACGATTTTCTCGACTTTCTCATCGGTCATTTCACCATGTGTTTTCTTATAGTCTTCATCCCACATTTCTCTAACAAAATTTACCTCAGATTTATAGATTTCAGATTCATCGTATGCAAGAAGGAGTTCGCCTCTTTTAAACAGATGAACCACCTTCATCTACGCCAATCTTGCCATTTTGATAATACTCGTTTTTCTCAGGGTAATGAGTATGCACTTTACCATTGTGGTGTATCCTGATGCCCTCTGGTGCATTAAAAACATCCAACGGTACTTTCACGTCATCTCTTACGAAGATGTTGTTACAAAGCGCAGAATCATGCGAGAAACTCAAATACATGTATGGGTTATCGAACTTCCTATCATCAATAACCTTGAAGAAATTCTTCCCCATGAACTCATGAGGCACATAACCGTTAGATGTTTTGAAGGAATAAAGCCCTGTTTTTAGATGATACCCATAGAAGTTAGTGTCCATTCCTAACGTAAATTGTTTCGTGCCAGTCTCAATAGCATTGGCAATCAACTCAGCCAATGCAACATCAGTCAAGCCCACCGGTTCTCGTAGGAATGCACCATACGCAGTAGAAACCACATCGTGTCTTTTATTGAAAAGGATGCCACCGAGGACAGTATCGCCCTTTAAAGCATAAATTGCCGTTAGATGCTCCGGTGGCGAGTTCTCCTTCACAATAATACGTCCACGTTCTTTTGCTTCCATTATATTCTTATAAATCGCATACCATTGATTATAATATTTTGATGAAGAAACAGGCATCTCAATGAAAGTTATGTTGTCCTTCTGCAATCGCCTTTTTCTCCTGTCAACATAATCTCCTTTTTTGATGCTTTGGAGATACTCTCCAACGGAGTGATATTTTGAGAGGTCTATTTGCCAGGATACTTTCGCTGGAACATAATCAAACCCAAAATCGTGCAACGTGTTAACATCTTCATTCTTCCAATCCAAAATCGAGACAACAGCAACATCTTGCGCCTCAAGTTCCCCGATAAGCCTATCGTAGTTGCAACCACCATGACAACGAGCATCAGCACGTTTTACGTCAAATCCATACCAATTTTCCGTCGAATAATTCATTTCGTATTCTCCGTCACATTCTGTGTTAAATCGGACATTATCTCTGACGGAATTACGAACATAGGTTGCTTTGTCTTTATGTAGACGACCAAGGATTCTACAGACGGCACTTTTAGGGATGCTTTGATTTTGGGCAACTTTTGCCCGTACATCTGGAATGGAATCTTTGGAAAGAATAAGGAATAATTCCGATGCACATGCCGCAGGAAGGGTGCTCATCGCTACCGCTAGTCGGTCATCTATCGCTGAACTTTTCGCCATCTGGCGATATTTCTCGCAACTGAGCATCATAACGGCATAAAAGTATTGGTCTGTAAATTTAAATACTCTCCCACAATTACGTATACTGTCGATATCCCTTGAATCAGATTTAGGTTATGTGTGTTTCGTTTATTTTTCTCAAATTTTTTCATATTTGTGTTCTTATTTGTAAAAAACTATAAAACAATACAAACTCTTCTTAATAGTAATGGAATCTGATGCAGAAAAAATTAAGAGTACAGACATTCTTTTTACTACTGAGTCAGATGATTTTGGACGCAAGTGTCATAGTATTGGTGGTCAGCCTGTGGTTCTTGGTGGTGCTGATATATGTCAGATACCGAATAAATCTGTGAACCTGAATTTTGGTTACAATGCATGTGAGCAGAAGTTGAAAGGCACGTTGTTCAGAAGTGAGAGTTTGGAGATTTGTTCACTTGATTCTTTTGCTGTTGATAATGCGTTGAAGTTAGCGCAGAGAGGCTCGTATCTCTATAGCATCGGGACGTATACTCGTTTTGCGGCGTATCTAAAGACGTATGTGCTTGCGAATAAAATGGGGACTACGACCGATAAAGGGATGGTTGCTCCTATTTTCTTGGATACGATTACAAATAACATGCGGGATAGCCATCTTTTTGAGATAACTGATGATTTGAAGCGTTTATTGGTGTTGACTTCGACTCCGAAAGTGAATGATGCAGTTCATCTCCCGTTTAGCACCATCTTTATTGATGTTAATTTCAAGAGAGATGAGATGCTGAATCTTGGTGTTGACATCGGATATGATGAGATTGTAGGTATTATGCTTACGGAGGCTAAACTCATTCGTTATGGTGGTGAGGGTGAACGGATGTTAATGACGACGAGTGACCTTGCTGAGAAAAAATCGTATGGTTCTGCATTGAGAATTACTATTCTTGGTTTGCATAATGAAGAAATGCAGTTTGATGTGTATAACCGTAATTTTAATTTGACTGATGAGGCGAAAGAACTGGCTGCAAGAGGGAGGACGACCATCGAGAAAATAGATATGACGGACCCTCGTGCAAGGAAGTTTGCTCATCATTTTGCTTTGAATTTCTTGAATTTTTTGCAAGACCCAGAGGTTTCATATCATGAGGTTGCGTATGATGCGGAGAAGAATAAGAGAAGGATGAAGGAAGGGAAATTTCCGATTCCTCCACGTAATATGATTTATCTTGATGGGACGCTGAAGAAGTATGTGAAACAGTTGCGTGAAGACCCGAGGACGTGGACGTATTCTCATCGTTTTTGGGTTATGGGGCATTACCGTACTTTACAGAGTCCCCGTTATGGCAGTAATGTCGGTAGACGGTTCTATGTGTTTCCGTTTATTAAGGGGAAAGGGGCACTCATCCAACGGAGTTATATGGTTGATACGCCAAGGGATGATGAATGAAAATATTTAAAGAAAGATATAGATGCTGGTCGTGTGGGAGTAGGATGGAGTTAGAGCCATATATCGAGAAGATATGTGGGAATTGTGGCGCTGCGAATATGCTTATCCTCAACCAACCGCTTCAGCATTAAACGATATTTATTTCTAGTTCAATGTGAGGTCTATCGGTTGGTGTTCCGTAGATACGAGTGATTGTTGCTGTTGTTTTTCTGCCTTCATCCATTAGTGCTGATAGAACCACAGCAACATCTTTTTCGATGTATCCGAAATGAAAACCGTTGTAGATTACTTTGACTGCGTTTTTATCACGTGGGTTTGTTGGTTCTCTCTCCAGCGTTAATTCCACCCCATCTTTCAAACTGGTCCAGAACTCTAAAGATGGTTTGAAGAAGGTTATTGCTACTACATTTGCTGATTTAATCATCTAATAATCTCCTGCTGTTATCTCATCAAGTATCGCTAATCGTTCTTTTTTAGTTTCCTTACGGCTTTTATTGAATTTGCAGTTATACCGACAATCTTCACATGCCTTGCTGTTTTCTTCTACATCTCTGAATAAACATCTCATGTTGTCGCCTTATGTTTTACGCCTATTTTACTCTCACTCTGATGATACTGTTTACACTGAGAACAAAAATACCCGTGTTTCTTTGCTTCCAACACCGGGTCGTTCTTATATGAACCGTCAAGTCGTCTTTTGATGGCTTGTTTAATGTGGTCGCCATCCGGTAATTTATTGACAAGAAGTTCAGTGTATGACCGGACTTTCTTCTCGTTTCCCTCTAACCCGCCTTCTATTATTGAAAGGATTTCAGAGCCGTAATTCATTGTTTCGTTGCCTCTTTCTCTTTTCTCCATTTGTCTCGTTCTGCTTCCGCTAGTTTTATTGCGTCTTTGAAACCAGGGCTTTCGAGATAGCCCAATATTATGAGTTGTTCCAATGGCTCGTTATGCAACACCCATTTGCCATCCTTGTTTTTCTCCCAGAACACAAAATATTGTGCGACAGGTTGTCTATATCTCTTGCTCAACGGGTCATACATTTTTTTGAAGCCCAATCTTGCACGCATATCAATGAAACATGTGCAATCATCCGGTACTTCAACATAATGTGGCTCTTTTCCCATGCGATTTAGTTCTACTTTCTGCATTTTTCTCTCCTATTTTTCCAATACAATTATTACAAGTGTTTCCATTTAAAATAGTTGTTCCACAGTGAATACAAAGAATTGTTGATTTTCCATCGCTTCTCCCCCACCAGTTACTACTCATTTTACTACCTTTCTTATATTGCCCCCATTATCCTGATGTTTCTTAATATAAATTCATCCGTTATTCCTTTGAAGGCATCTATGCATATTTTATGTTTTTTCTCCAATCGAGATGAAAAATCTTTATCAGGGATGTTTAGTTGAATGACGTACATGGATGACTCCGGTTCGTAATAGAATTCCTCGATTTTGTTTTCAATGGGTGAGTTCCGAATGTTTTCCATGACTTTTTTAAGCCCATTATCTAAAATATATCTCTGGATTAAATCATTTTTTTGAATTGTTAATCTATGGATTTCTTGGTCAAGTATCCCTACTTCTTGTTCGATAGCCATATTTATTCCCTATTTTATTGGTGCGTAATGAATATCTGATTGATATTCTGTTGAAAGCAAAGCGGTAATCAAATCATCCGGTATCTCAATAGAGGGATACGTATCCTTCATTTGGATGGTATCATACCCTGCTTTTGTGACAATCTTGTTTATTTTTTGAGTGATTTCTATATATTTTTCTCCACTGTGAAAACCGAAGATGATTTTACGAATATCATCACAGAGATACATTGCACAGAGCAAAGGTGGTCGCTGACAACGATGATTTTCATCGCATTGTGGGTAACAGCATCTGCCATTACAGGCGATTCTACAAAACAGCCGGATATGTTTTTTATCAAGCCATTTTTCGACTGTTTCCAAAGCCTTTGTATATTCCATAATCAAATCTTTCCTAAGAACATGAGTTCTGCGATTGACATGAAGGTGATGCAAAGTAACATCATCCAGAACCCGAGTTTTTCATCCTTGCTCCAATCATGATATTTCTTCATATCGCCTCATTTGAAATAATCTGTAAAACAAAATGGCAACAGACCTCCAAATACTGCAATAACAATCGTCCATATTGCTATTCCTAACGGAAATTCTAAATAATGCCCATAATATGTTCTCTCTACACCTATCAAATCACCATAAAAATAAATAAAAGATATGAAAATTATTTCCCAGATGCACGTAATAAAAAGTGCATAACGAAACGGCAGTTTTTTCCCTTTCAGCATCATTTCCCATCACGTTTTTTCCCTTTTTCATCTATAGAATCTATCTCTTTTAGAACCATTCCGATGTCACATCTTCCACAATTAGTTCCAAACCATTGAAACAGGGTACAAAGAACGATGTTGACTGCGTCTTCATTCTGCATGAGTTTTTTAACGAGGTCTTTTTTTTGTTTTGATAAATGTTGATAGTTATTATGAATTGTATCCATGCACAGTATCAATCCTTTTATCACATCAATTTGAGCATCAAAATCCTGGCAATTCCTGTCTCCTGCAAGAAACTCAAGACCGATTTGTTCTCTAACATCGAATGGTAGTCGATGTGCATTTATACAATATTTCTTAAATTTCGTTGCTCCCTTTTTCATATCCATCCAATCCATTGAAAGATTAAAAGAAGCACAACACCCTCCAAGAGTATTATTTCCCCGCCAAGCAATCCTTTCCAAGTTACGTCAATGAGCATCCGTGTTGTCCAACTTAATTTCATTTGTCCTCCTTCAAGATGTTCTCACGAATATCAGCGATGCTAAAAGGTTCGATAATTTTTGGATTATTCTGATTGTAATATAGATGCTTTAAGGCGTTTCCTTTTTCAATCTTTGATTCATGCGAGACATTCAGATTACGGATGGCTTCACAATCTTGCTCGAACTGTTTCATTGGATATAATTTATCATCCATCAAAAATTGTAATAGGTTAGACGTATATAAACTATCTTCTATCGAGTTTTGTTCTCACTTGTTCAAAGATGATAGAAAAGATTGTCGCCCATATGATTGATTCGAGGATGCTTACTGTCGTGAGTTTCGCATCGAAATTACCAAGAACGATATAGATGATGACAAGGGCTATTCCGATGATTATCATGATAATATGTATCCATGTCCATGTCTCTTCTATGAAACCGTAGGTCAATGGTATTATCAGTAGTATTACTGCTGTTTGTATGATGAACGATTTAAGAACCCAGCCGTTGAACTCTGTGGTCCCAAGCAGTGCAACAAGAATGAGGATACAGATTATTCCGATGATTCCTTTGAAAACAAGACTGTCATCGAGTGGCTGTCCGAATATCTTTATATGGATAAGTGACATGTTTTCAGTCGCATCCACAAAATCTGATGTTATCTTTCATCTTCTGTTTTTTCACTGAAAGGTCATTGATTTTATCATCAAACCTGTCTTTCATGTCTTTTGGAAGGTCATATTTAAGTTCAAGTTGGTTTTTGAACACCTGTAATTCCACTTGGACGTTCTCTACTTCGTTGATTGCGACATCAAGTGTTTTACAGCATATGAGATGTTTTTTGTTTTTGAAGTTCACTTCAACTATTGGTTTTCCCATTTAGCCTCATGCTCCAAAGTTATGTGTTATGAAGTCATCAAGGTCAGTTTCTCCTCGTGGGATGTCTTGTTCCATTTCTTCATCTTCTCTGTCTTCTTGTTTGTGTTGGAAATGACGGATGATAATATAGGAGAACACACTGATGATGACAATAGCGACGATTGCATAAATAATTGTTGTTGGTGGGATATTATCAAGTAATCCTGGTGAAATTGCTTCCTTGTTGGTGCTTTTATTAGTATTGTTTATGTTTGAGATGGGTATCAGCGTTTGATTTGTTGTATCGTTGCCTGAAGGGTTTGTATTGTTAGTCACTGGTTGTGTCGTATTATCTATTGGCTTCGTCTGATTCGTTTGGCTTGTGTTTTTTGATGAATTATTCGATGTGATGTTAGATGACGGTGCTATATAATTGGTGCCAACAGTAAGTTGACATGAGTTAAGGATTTTTTTAGTAAGTGCTGTCCCGTTTCTCGCAACCCCTGATTCAAGGATGCTTATAGTGGAGATGCCTTCCATTTTGGCTTTAAAAGTTATGGTGCAGAATTGCTTCTCCTCTGCTGTTGGTACATTGCTTGCCATGACCAGATATTGCAGTTTCCCTGCGGTGTTGTTGATTTTCCCTGACATCCATATCAGTGGATTTGCAAAAAGATTCCCTTTCTGGACAGAGATGCAGTCAATAATTCCCGCGTTCCATCGTAGCAGGTCTATTGCCACTGTATCAATGTCTTGTCCTGGTATTACGTTGATGGTGATGTTGAATGTTTCTCCTACTTGAAGTACCTTAGACGGGGGAGTTATCTGTAATGTTGTTGGCGAGGCTGACGCTACTGGTAAAATACAGATTAATGTAATGAAAAAAAGGATGATGATTTTTTTCATGGTTGCCATATCATATTTTTATATTAATAACTTTCTCCATAATGACAGACAAGTATTGAGAGGTCAAGGAAATTGATAAAGGAATCTTCATTGATGTCACATGGGTCTCCCGCTGATGGAGTTTTTCTATATTGTGAAACAAAAAATGAGATATCAATGGAGTTGATGCGACGGTCTTCGTTTAAATCCCATGCTTTGCTTGTTTTAAAGTTGAATTCTGGTGTTGTGGTCCCATTGTAAATGACATACCAGTAGTATGTTGTATCGTGTTCAAGCCAATCTGGTTCATGGTAATCTGGGAGATAGATGCTGGCGACGGTATCTTTTGAAACATTTAGAAGAGTATGGATGAGTGTATTGTTTCCCCAGTAGAATGAGACATTGCCGTTCTCGGGGGTTACATAACTTAGATGGAGATTGTGGACACTCTCATAGGTTGAACCGTTCGCTGGCGTCATGATGGTTTCAGGGTTATACCAGTTGTATTCAAGTGCAGGGTCTCCAAAGAAAATAGTTCCTTTGACAAGTTGAGGACAGACTGAATGTGCGGTATGCCCAAATAGTTCTCGTGCTTCATCATGTGCTTTGGCGAAACATCTTTCGTGGCTTGTATTGAACATTAAATTGAACATCGTTTCGCTGTACCACGTGGAACCTATGAACCATCCATATGCACTGTTGGAAATATCACAAACGAAGCCACCGCCATTTGAAAATAGATTCTCTGTCCTTGTTGTTGTGCTTGCACCGAAATCTGCGGTCTGGCATCCTTCTGTGTAGAATAAAGCCTGTGGCTTCTCACTGTTGTTAAGGTTTGCTGTCAAGTATGGTGTCTCTGTTCCTCCGTGACCTGAGTGATAAAGGATTTGTACTCCGTCATAAGGAGAAATAACACCATTGCAGATGTCATCCATCACATCCCATTGTCCTTGCGTGATGGTGTTGTTGTTAACAAATGTGATATTTGATGGGAATTCACCGTGAAGTTGATTGTAGACATAGGGGTCTATCACGTTACTTGGGTCTTTTCCGGCTATCATGACGTTTTTGAGGTAATTACCTTTTTCGTAGTTGTTTCCATCGACGTATTCCTTTAATTTCGTAATCCAGGCGCTTGCTTTGCTCGTAGAATCAACAAGTATCCTGCCGAGGGTTACATCGTATCCCCAGTCTATATCGTCCCAGATGGGCGTTTTAGCCCAATAGAAGTCGATTTTGGCTTCTCCCCATAAAGAGTTCGTATTATTATTCCAATTCCCATCAAGGCAAGAATAATACATATCGACAGCACTTGTCCAGTTATACCATTCTCCACCAGGTCCCGAATGAGCAGCGTTGAACATGATTCTCGGTGGCACAAGATTTTTGTTTCCAGCAAGGAGAACATAACGTGTTCCATGGGTATCATAGCAATATCTGATGTAATTCCGTATTTTTGCTTGTGTATCGTTAAACATTGAATAATGGCTTGTTATTGCTTTCCCGTTTTCAACCCAATGATTCCCATGTGCCGTGTCAGTAGCATCACCGTATGTGCCATTCACCCAGCATTGAGACATGTTAACAATGTCGGAGACGTTGGTGATAAGAATATTCGTTATTTTCGGGTCCGTGTCTATTTTCCATTGTTTGAAATCCTGATTGAAGGTATTCCAGAGAAGATTTGTTGTTATAACAACATATTCGTAGGTTGTTTCAGGGGGCAGAAGGACAAAAGAAGGCTCATTTGTTACTGCTATCTTAAAATCGAGTGAAAGAGTTTTCGTGTCATATCCGTTTTGATAATATTCTGATGGTGCGTAGATGTAAAGGTACTTATTCAGTCCTTCTTTAAGGACTTCTGTGGTATACTGATTGTAATTGGCAGGCTCTACTGGAGTGCCTGTCTGATTCTCATTTGTTGTGAATAACTGCATCTCTGGTTGAATCGCTGGTGTGCATATTCCAGAACTGCCAACCATAGATATGGAGACAATATCTTTCCCAGTGATGTTTACAACATATATTTTATCAAACTGTGAAACATGAAGAGAAATAGTGTTATCATCCGCTATAGCGACAGGAACAGAAAAAACTACTCCCATAACCACTAAGATTATTGCAGATGCTACCAATTTCATCTTGTCTACTCTTCTCTATAATTTTCGATACCACGCTTTCTTATTGCGTTTTGCTAATACAAACAACAAGAGTAGAAAGATAATAAGTGCGATGATGAAATAGAGGAGAAAAGACGTTATTCCTGTTTGCAGAGTAACAATTTTAGTTGTAGTTCCTGAAACAGTTAATATCTGCTGATATTCCTGCATGCCAGGTGCTGTGACAGTGAGTACATACGTTCCATCATCTAAAGTGAACTCTTGTATACCATCTACCCCTGTTGTTGTGACACTGACTATCGCTCCAATGTTTTGAACAGTCCCTCTGTTAATAGTGATGGTTGCATTTATTGGTAGAGAATCATGAACCACTGATATGGTGACGGTGCTTTTCCCGACTTCCTGTGGTGCTGCTCCACCCCCGCCAGTAGTAGATTTTTGTGCTGTAGTGAATTTATACCATGCGTGAATTGGAAGTTCTCCATCTGTTGCATTCACCCATACAGTATAGTTCGTTGAATATGACAAACCAGTTAATGCTAGTGGCTTTGTTCCTCCAGAACCACTGCCACTACTTAATTGCCCGTTGCTACATTGGATAGTCCAATCTATACTGTCACCATCTGGGTCAGAAATAGGAATGCTCCATGTAAAATGCGTTGCTTGATGTATTGAATTGTTCACAGGTGCCGGTATTCCAAATACAGGGGCGCGATTAGTAGTCGCTGTTGCAGTTGCATGATTGATGGTATAACCAGAGGTTGCATTCCAGCCCCATGCTGAATAATACCAAGTCTGCCCAGTTGTTAATCCTGTATGAGTTGCAGACGTTAGAGTACCGTTATATCCCCAGGTTCCGCCTATCGGCGTTGTAGGATACCCAGATGTGCTCCCTGCAATAACGGTTCTATCATCGCCAACGTGTTTTGTCCATGAAAGATTAATTTGCGTTGAGTGATATTTTGTAGCCGTGAAACTTGTTATATCCGATGGTTGAATCCAAATGGAGAATGGAATGTATGTGACAGGAACATCGACACCACCTCTCGCTTCTCCGCCACCAATAAGAACAAAGTCTACTCTGCCACAAGTATGCATAGTCCAAGTGATTGTCATTAACGTCCCATTGGTATTGTTAACAGGGACATTTGATGCACCAACAAGCGGTTCTGCATATCCAATTGTATTATCAACATGTCCATTTGTTTCTGGTTTTATAGTAATAATATATGAAGAAAAAAGATTCCCCGCGGCTGTTGAAGTATAATCAATGATTCCAGGAGTAAATGTTATATTATCTACTGCCGCAGTATCAATGCTTTGATGAACATTAACCCAGATAGTTGTGGTGAATGTGCCTCCAACAACCAAAGCCCGATGTGTGGTCGATGACGAAAAACCACAATAGTTTGTTACAGTTGGAGTAAGACCGGCTGTGACAACGACAGCAGACGCTAAAATCATCATTAAACATACCCATAGCGAAACATAGGATTTCATTTGTATACACCTCTATTTTATTAAGTAAAGAATGAGATAGTAAGTTTAAATAGATTACCACAATTACGTATACAACCCATTAGAAATGTTGTTTTATTTAGAAAATATTATCATCAATGTCTTCAATGGTTTTTTCTTCTGGTTCTTCTTGAGGTTTTTCTTTTTTCTTTCTCCGCATCAGTAAGAAAAAAAGTATTAAAATTATCATAAAAATAAAAATAAATATCACAAGATAAACATATATTGATATTCCGTTATAAACCACTGGTAACGAAGAACTCTCACCGTAAACGGTTGCTGTGCAGATTCCTTGAAGTGTTTTCTTTATATCCACTCCTGCCCGTGCAATACCGCAATCTGTTTCATTGATGGTTATCTTCGTATTGCCATTTTTTTTGCCAGTGAAAATAAGTGTGATGAACGTTCCAGATTCATTCGTAGGGTATATGGATGCCCACACCATTTTTCTTATTTCGCCTTTGTCGTTGTTGATTGTCCCTGGTATCCAGATGGTTGTGTCATTGAAAAGGTTCCCTCGTTGTATTCCAGTGCAATCAACTATTGATGCATCCCAATAGATGTAATCTGTTGCAACAGTATCAATCGCTTCAGTAGGTATAACTGTTATAACAACTGATTCTTGTGTCCCTGCTTTGATATTGAGGGTTGCTGGCTCGAATTTAACGATGGTCGCAGATGTTGTTGGCAAGAGAAGCAAAAAAAACAACAAATATACGAGATATTTCATGAAAGAGAATAGGTTATCCTATTCAAAAAGATTGTGCTTTATTCGGAAATTTATATCAAAAGAAAAAAGAGTGTCTACTACAACCCTATACCGGTTGTGTAAACTGATTTAATTCTTTTTATTCCTTATGGATAATAATGTTCGCTGTAATGATAGACAAGTGTGCTTGCATCAAGATAGTTGACAGTTCCATCATTGTTGATATCTGAACCTATTTCTCCTGGAAGGCAGTCTGTTCCGTATGCAGCGACAAATACGCTTACATCAAGATAATTGACTTCCCCGTCTTCGTTGATGTCAGGTGCTTTGCTTGTATGGAAGTTGTAGATGTTGCTCTTTGTTGTCACTGAATAAGTATCGGTGATGTTGGCATACCAGTGATAGGTCGTATCGTGTGTAAGCCATGCTGGATTGGTGTAAGTGGGGAGATGGATGCTTGCCTGTGTGTTGTTTGAGACAGATGATACCGTATGGATTAATGTTCCGTTGCTCCAGTAGAATGAAACAGTCATGGTGTCTCCATCCAGGTCTATTGCGGTGACATTCAGGTATTCATTATAGACGCTCTTATACAGTGAATTGTTGGTCGGTTGTACGTTTATTGGCTGAGATGGTGCTTGGTCTGCTTTACCGGTAGCAGTCGCATGAGTTAAACTGTAAAGTCCGGCAGTCGTATTCCAGCCCCATGCTGAATAATAGATATGTTCACCTGGGGTGATTCCTGTGTGGCTTGTCGATGTACCTGTGTTGTTATACAGGAGAGTCCCATCGGTCACGCTTGTTGGATACGTGTCTGTGCGATAGCGGATAAGCGTTTTATCATCACCGGTTTGCTTCGTCCATCCGAGATTAATCTGCGTTGCGTTAAATACTGTCGCAGTAAGACCGGTTATTAACATTGGATGGACATGAATAGTCCCTGTAAGTTTTGTTGTGCCTGGGTCAACACCAGCAAGTGCAGTACCTCCTTTCGTGATAGTAGTAATCGTAGCGATACCACATTTATTAGCAAGCCATGTGATGTTAAACGCATTTTTTACAACACCGTTTACTACACCGCCTGATGAAACACTCCAGACCATGTTCTTTACATATCCTTGAGCATTGTGAGCAACCCCGTTAATCCAAATCACCGTGTATGCGTCATTGAAAATATTTCCTTTTGCAGCACTGGTGAAATTGATAACACCTGCGGGGAGGAACGTCATGTTGTCGGAGGCTATGGTATCAATTGCATTGCTTATGTTACCCCAGACATCATAACGGAAACTATCGCCAACGGTGACATTTTGGGTCCCAACGAAATACATTGTATTGTTAACGTAATCATTTTGTGCTGCTCCTATATTTGTCCCATCCGTTGCTGCATTTAATGCTGGTGAACCTTTTTGAAGTCCCCAATATGCAGGTCCGGGTGCTCCAGTTAAGTTGAATTTCGGGTTTCCGACAATGCAATTTTGGAAATTGAATAATGGATTGTGTGAAGAATTCTTATCCCAACCTGCAAGTGTGTGTGTATCTCCAGAACCATAAGTGACATGCTGTGAATACCCTGTACCGTTCCATTGGAAATATTTTTGACCAGTGGGCCAACTGAGAAAATCATTATAGAACAAACAGTTTCTCACCGTCATATTATCGGCAAATGGTTCAGGTTCAGTTGCATAACCATAGTTAATTGCATATGTCCATGTCCCTGTGATAAGATTGTCCCGGCAATTTATTTTACTGAAATTATCTGAAACGGATGCAAAAGAGATACCTTGAGACATGTTACCTGTGTTAGAAGGATTGTATTTGATTGCGATTGTGTTGTGAGTGATTGTCCAATTTCCACCGTATTTGCAAGTAGGATTGTTGCCCTCTGGGTCACACCAGATTGCTATTCTTCCGCCAGCGATATAATTATATGTTATGCTTCCGTAATAAAGACCTCCTTTGGGCCTGAGAAATTCTCCTGATGTTACTGGGCTGTCATAAATGATGTTGTGGTTCACATTAAATAAAAGACTATGGGTGCAAGTCGCTGTTCCGGATTCAACAGCATTCTTAATATTGTAAATCGTACTGTTTGTGACAGTACAATTTCCGTATGTCTTTACCGCCCATTCAATATCATGTATAATACAATGGTCCACGAAAAGGTCATTGACATTAGAGGCGGAACCTGTTAAAATTGCTATATCGCCGCTTATCAAATCACCAGCAGCATTTGAAATATTTAGATATTGGAAATGCTCCGAATAACCAGTACCAGTGAAATAAAAAATGTATTTACTGGCCGTCATGGTTGGGCTGATTTTTGGCATGTCGTTCTGTTGACCAACAAAGGTTAGGCTTTTGCTCGCAATTGTGTAATACGCTGAACCGACCAATGCTCCAGTGTATGTCCCGCCATAGATATAAATTGACTGACCGGAAGAGGCGTTAGCAATGCTTTCCTGTATTGTATGGACATGTGTCGCGTCATACCACCCTGGTGCAGCGTCGTCATCAACGTAGACGTCATATGCTGCTCGTACATTTGGTGATAAAATCACACAGTATGCCAATATCATTAAGGTCGCTATCAGAACAGTAACTGCCTTATTTTTTAGTTGATTTTCGTGTTTCATTTTTTTTACCTTCTTGTTGCTATATTTTCATTATATTCGTAGCACCCATGCCATGAGTACTGTGACTCTCATTGTTTATCATTTAATTTTTAATATCTCTCACTATAATGTGACATCACACTACTGGCGTCAAGATAGTTCACAACGCCGTCTTCTATGATGTCTGCGGGTATCCCACCTGGGATAAAACCAGACGTAGAATAACTAAATACTACAGTAGATACATCAAGATAATTCACAACTTTGTTTTCATCACAATCCCATGCTTTGGATGTGTGAATCACATAAACTGCTCCGTGTGCCTGACTTGTGCCACCCTGAACCAATACATACCAGTAGTACGTTGTATCATGTGCTAACCACGGATGAGGAAGAATGTACGAAGATACGGATAAATTTGCTGTTGTCCCATTTACAACACCTAGCATTGTATGTAGATATGTGGCATTTGCCCAATATAAACTTATATTCATATGCTGGTTGTTTGGATTAGAAACAAATACATTGAGATATGTACTGTAGACGTGCGCATAAGATGTCACAGGTATAGGTGTTTCATCTATTATTATTAATGGTGTGTAGAGAACATCGACATAGAACCTGTCACAAGAGTCAACTTTCTCTCCAGTGCTTACAATACAAGCGGTCAACATATCTATATCTTTCCAAGTCCAAGGTAATCCAGACCAGGGCGATAATGAACCGATGCTCGTATTATACCATGCATAAGTGGCTGTTAGTCCGATTGTCCCGTTGCTCCACCAGTAAGTCGTTCCATTTGAAACACCCCAGTTCGGATAATCATAAATGCTACTTGCTTTGAGAGATACATGAAGAACAACATCTATAATCGTCCCTGTTTGAGTAGTATGGTTCGTCAGTCCGAACTTATCCACTGCCGATATACTGGCACTTGAATAAATGTATTTGCTGTCAGTGGTATTCACTGCCTCATAGTGGTTCGTTGCACCGCTGACACTCCATTCTTTTCTGAGGTCTGAGTTTGGATAGAGGACAAGATGATTGTCTATTTCTGTGAAATTGGTCGGATAAGCAGGTTGGACTTTATCTGTCGTAAAATAAAATTTTGCTCTCGTCCAATTTGTTCCATTTGTTGCATTCACCCAGACAGTGTATGTCGTCAAAGGCAATAGACCAGATAAAGGCAGGAATTTGATACCTCCCACATCACCAGTTCCTGATGTCCTCTGCCCGTTACTGCATTGTATTGTCCAATTGACTATATCAATAGGGTCCACCAAGGCGTGCCAATCAACAGATAAAGGATTGCCATGTGTGTTGTTTCCTGGATATTCATTTGCTATGAACAATGGTTTCACGTCAGGCGTTCCTTGCCATGCTCCGATGTTTGTGCCATCTGTTGCTGTACCGACCGCCGGCGAACCATATTGAAGCGCCCAACGAGTTGCTGGAGTGCCAGATACGTTCACGAAAAGCGGGTCGTTTACGATGCAGTTTTGCATGGTTAATAAATGACCTGCTGATGTGTTATAGCCCCAACCGCAAATTGTATGAGGAGCAGTATGACCGTATTTGATGTTGGTGGAATAGCCTGTTCCATTCCATTGGAAATACAATTGATTAGTTAAATTTAAATAACGGGCACGATGCATGACAGTATCATTCCAATAGGTATAATAATTCCAGAACAAACAGTTCTGTATTGTTGTCTTGTCTGAATATGGATACCCTACGCTGTACATACCAAGATGAATGGCATAATAGCCGCATCCACTGATGAGGTTGTCACGGATATGTATCTTACTGAAATTATCTGAAGTGGATGTAAGTGAAATGGCTTGCTCTATATCATCTGGGTTTGACGGGTCGTATCTGCTGACAATCGTATTGTGTGAGACAGTCCAGTTGCCGCCGAATTTACAAAGAGGCCCACCGCCTTCTTCATCTATCCATATTCCCACTCTGCATCCAGCGATGTAGTTATAGGAGATGTCACCGTACCAATGACCGTATTTTGGTTTGATTGCTTCATTATTAATTCCTGTTACCACCGCATCATAAATTTGGTTGTATTTGCAGACAAAATGTAAAGCATACGTTGCGGCTGACCAAGAACCTTCAAGAACCCTGTATTTGTAATGATAGGCTGTGTTGTTCGTGAAAGTCACGTTACCGTAACATTTTATCACCTGGTTTATATCATGGAGAACACAATGGTCGATAATGAGATTATTTTGCGAAGGAACATATATACCGTAATGCACAGGTGTTGTTGCTCCTCCCCATTCATTTGAAATATCAAGGTATTTTAGTGTAAGTGAATACCTGATGCCTGAGAAATAAATGATATATTGATTTGTTGCGTTTGACATAGAGGGGCAAATTTTTGGAATGTCGTTTGGCTCACCGACAATGGTAAGGGTTTTATTTGCAATTAGTATATGTGCTGTCCCGCCTGCTGGCTCACGATACGTTCCGCCATAGACATAGATGGATTGCCCTGATGTCGCAGCATCAACGCCTTGCTGTACTGTATGGACATGCGTCGCGTCATACCAACCAGAAGGTGCGTTATCATCGACATAAACATCAGCATATACGAATACATTGGCATTCATTGACCCGCCATATGGTTTGGCTGTAGAATTATCTGATGTTTGAGACGCATCGTTCGCTACTGTCCACGCATTGTAGTAATAACGAACCCCGGGTGTTAACGTGTGATGGTAATTGTTCGTAAATAGTACGTATCCATCAGACCATGCACCATTCGCTGGAACTGGATTCATATCCACCCAGTTCTTCCATGTTGCACCAGTGATTGTCCCTGTATTGCCGTTTCCTGAACTATCTGCTGTAGTTGAACCGGTGCCCTCGTTCATCGCCCAGTGACCTTTTAAATTGGTACTGGCTGGGTCAATATGATTGTAAAGATTTGATATTTCAGTGCTGGTTAAAGCCCGACCATAGACATAGACATCATCGAGACATCCTGTCATCCCAGGATATGAAGTGCAATCGAATATCTTAAAATCATTGGCACTGTTAACATTTACGCCTATTCCGGTCGCAGTGATAGATTTTACAAAAACCCCGTCCTTATAGAGAGACCATGTTGTCCCAACTCTTGTAGCAACAATATTATACCAAGTATTCGGGTAATAGTTATTCGCATTTTCCATAAGACCGTCTCCCCATGCCCCGTTTGTCGTCGTAAATATGATGCCGTATTTTGTGCCGCCGCCACCATATGTAGAGACCCAGGAGAGGAAACCGGGGTTGTTCGAGTCTCCATTACATTTACCAAGAACATCATAAAGTTGGTTAATCTCCAGGCTTCCCGTATAATTAATCCAATAAGAGATGGTGAAATCCCCTGTTGAAAGATTTAAACTTGACCCATGACCACAGTTCACATTATTAGTTCCACCAGAAGAATAAAGATATGGTGGTGGATTTTGCTTTGCATATCGTATGAACGCACCATCTCCGCCTGTATTGTTCGTCCAAGTAAGATTGACTTGAGTTGCACTATAACGCGTAGCAGTGAAACCGGTGAGTGCGTCTGGTTTGGTTAAGAGAATATTATCTGACCCATAGCCCGTGCCATTTGAGTTTATCGCTACTGCTCGATAATGATACAGCCTCCCTTTTGAAAGACTTGATATAACAGCAGAGAACGTGTTTCCCGTTGTCTTCCCCGTCTGGTCTGAAGTAGTAGAACCATATCCAGTTGTAAACCCATACTGGAAACGTACCGTACAGGATGCACCGCCATCGTTCGTTAGAATCCCCCAGAGCGTTGCATTTGTTGTCTGGACGCCCGTTGGAGAATTTGTTGTGACTACCGGTGTTGCTATATATTGCCCACCATCAGTTATCACCCAACTGTGTATCGCCGTTAAATGGTCACGACCAACTTTCCCAGATAAAGAATACTTTGAATTTCCACCTGAAAATGTTATTGAATTTGGAACTGCCTGTACCGCCCACCCATTCAACAATGCATCATAATTAGTTGTTGATAATGTAACACCTGTGAACATAGTTGAGGCAGTAGTTATGTGTGTAACATCCCAACTTCCAATATTTTGATTAAATGCGGTTGCACCATTAAACATAGATGAAAGAGTTGTTATCGCAGTAGTAACCCATCCACTAATATCACAATTGAAATGTGTTGCACCACTAAACATACTTGCCATATTTTTTACTGTATGGACATCCCAACTATGGATATCACCGTTGAATGCAGTTGCACCATTAAACATATTGGTCATTCCACTTGCACTCGTGCAACCAGTGACAACCCAACTGTTTAAATTTTGATTAAAATTTATGCAATTTCTAAACATAAAAGAAAAATCTGTTACTAGATGAACATCCCAACTATTAAGAGGTTGATTAAATGCTGTGCAATAATAAAACATATATGACATGGTTGTTACTTTTGCGGTATTCCATCCACCAATTGCTTGATTAAATATAGTTGCACCATAAAACATTCTTGACATACTTGTTGCACTTCCAGTATTCCACCCGCTAATGTCACAATTGAAATGTGTGCAATCAGAAAATACATCATACATATTTTTTATATTTGCAGTATTCCAACTGTGGATATCACCGTTGAATGCTGTGCAACCAGAAAACATATCCGATATTCCGTTTGCACCTGTGCATCCGGTCATATCCCAACTATTTAAATTTTGATTGAATAAAATGCAACTACCGAACATGTAAGAAAAATCTGTCACTAGATGAACATCCCAACTATTGAGAGGTTGATTAAATGCCGAACACATATTAAACATGGTTGACATAGTTGTTACTTTTGCGGTGTTCCATCCACCAATTGCTTGATTAAAGGCATAACAACTGGCGAACATATTAAGCATTGTTGTTACGCTTCCAGTATTCCACCCGCTAATATCACAATTAAAAACCTGGCAACTGGCAAACATGTGGTCCATATTTTTTACATTGGCGGTATTCCAACTGTGGATATCGCCGTTGAATGCGGTGCAGCCATAAAACATATTATTCATTCCAAATGCACCGTTACATCCTATGACATTCCAACTATTTAGGGGTTGATTGAAATGTGTACAACCATAAAACATACATTGCATGGTAGTAACTGCTGCAACATTCCAACTATTTATTGCACCATTGAATGCTGTGCAACCAGAAAACATCCACGATGTATCTGTTGTACCTGTTAAATCAAGGGCATCCGTTGCTGTGCAGACAAGATTGGCACAACCGTAAAAGTAACTATTGAGATTGCCGACACGCAGACAACCCCATTTTGTGATATCAGTGAGTTTTAATTTATCTCCACCGTTGTTGAAACGCCAGCCGATAATCGTGCCAGAGATATTCACCGTCTTCACACCGCCACCGCCACTATACCAATGCGTAGCCTGATTATACGATGTGACATGAGTGGTTGTTGAATCACCCCAGTCCGCATAGAAATCATAGGTCCCCCCATTATAAATCGGTAATGTAATCGAAGTGCTGTTGCTTGTGCCAGCCTTCGTTGTATCCCAGGTTGAGATAAAATATGGTCCTGTTCTCTGAAATTGCAGATTCCCCTGTGCATAAGTGCTTGAAAATGCCGATAATCCACCAGAGGTTGTAAACTCCCAGACGCGATAATACCATGTATCGCCTTGCGTAAGACCAGTATTGATGCACGTGTTGCTTGAGCCATTGTAGATAGCGTTCCCTGACTGCGGGTTCGCTGGATAACTCCCCACCTGACCACGCACCACACTATTAGTGTAACCAGTACCATGCGTCCAAGAAAGGCTCTGCTGATTCCCATTATTATTTGTAATGATTAGCGATGTCGGTGCAGTTGGTTGTGTAAGAAACGTACTGTCAGAGCCGTAACCTGTGCCATAGATATTATCTACATTTGCTCGATAATGATATAATGTTCCTGGTGAAAGCGATGTAACCCCGCTTGAAAAAGTTTGATTATAATAGACTATTGCGTAGCATTGAGTTGTCCTTATTTGTGTTGATGGCGAACCAGATTGCTGATAAAACCCTATTTCAAGATTATCTATATCGCTCCAAGTCCAAGCCACCCCTGAGTATGGGTTTATAGACCATGCTCTGTTGTACGTAGCATAACATCCTGAGACAGTTTGCCACAAATCAGCACCATAATATGTCCCGCCAATTCTAAGGCTTGGCCCAAGATTCCATGTAAAGCCACCATAATAAACATCATCACGTGTGACACAATAAATCGTCACATTTTTTATAGTCCCTGTTTGCGTAGTATGGTCAGTTGCAGTATAAAAATCAGCAGTATAGCCTCCCCCTGAAGCATACCACACATATGTAATATCACCATCAAATGGTGCTTCATCAACACATTTCCAGTTCGGAGTATCCCCCTGCGGGGTATTTGATGAGGATGACCCTACACCAGTTGGTCTAAGCGTAAAAGAAGCAGGTGTTTTTGTGGTTGAACTCCCATACCCTGTTGTTGTTCCGTAATCAAAGCCAGCATTACATGATGGTCCGTTGTGTGCAGTAATTATTGCATTCAGTGTTGCACTTGTTGCCTGTACGCTTGTTGCGGCATTCGTGGTGACTGTAGGTAATGGTAAAAAGCGTACTAGAATAATACCGCTCCCACCATCACCGCCTGCGGTAGCAAGCGAATTAGCATTACCACCATTACCGGTATTCACTGCACCCGAGCCGAGCGCTGATAAGGCATTCCCACCTTTTGCAAAAACACCCGATACGCCCCATATTGTGCCAAAAAAGGCAGACAGGTCTTTCCCTGTACCACCAGTGATACCGCTTCCAGCAGCATTTGCCCCCCCACCACCACCCGGCGTGCTTGAGGTAGCCGATGCACCACCATTACCAAAACAATATGCCCCCCAAGGCCAAGTAGCCGATTGATTACCAGGGCCACCATTTCCTAGCAATGTGGCTGACACACCTGCTCCACCGCCAGAGCCACCAGTGAAACCATTACGATTCCATGAACTTCCGCCTCCACCACCACCCCATGCGGTCAGATTACCAAATGTTGATTTAGTTCCCGTGCTACCAACAGAAGTATAACTAACAGTGATGTAGACCTGAGAAATTTCGGATAGTACGCCATTTCCATGTGTGTAAAAACCCCACTGTGTATTGTTGATATCTGATGAGGTCCATGCTCCCCCTGCATTATTAGTCGTCTTGGCAACGGAGGAATATTCAGTAAATGAACCAGTTGGAGTCGTTGTAGAACCCCAATTATAATCTGTTGTGCCAGTACGGGATTCAAATTGAATACTACCGCCTGAGCCTCTTGCACGAAGCGTTTCTGTCACGCTATTAATAATTGCCCCAGGGGGAGGAGTGAAATCCTGAAAGTTATAAGTGTCGGTCCAAGTATAGCCGTTTAGCATATGCAGATAATCTGTATCATTCGCTACCGCCTCATCAGCGTACTGGTAGTTCGTTGCATCCCCTACACCCTTATATGCACTATTAAAATATCGTGAATTATCATTATGGGACCCCGCGGCATTTGGTCGGAGCACAAGATTATTAATTGCTGCATGAGCGCCACCGCCCCCAATAGAATAAGAAATGGAATTTCCAGGAGAAATAGCAATACCACCAAGACTTGTGACACCTTGAATCCAGACAAGACCACCAGCACCACCGCCACCACCATGATTTCCTGCGGTGCTTGTTCCAAGCCCTGCGCCCCCTCCACCACCGACAACTAAGATATCAATGGAAGATACACCAGTCGGTACAATCCAGGTTCCAGTGGCAGTCAATGGTTGGATGTAGTATGAATCCCACGCCATAGGATTTAAAGTTCCATTATTCATTGGATTGACTGGGGGCAAATCAGCACGAACGGTATTACTAATGGTATTGCTCGTTGAATCTATTAATGAGATTCCACTGAATAAAAATAGGGTCGTAATATAAATTACTATTATTTTTTTATTTAACTTCTGCATGTTTATACACCTGATTGATATTAATCACTTTTAACTTTTTATAGTTAAGTGCAAATAGGTATACAAACTCATTTAGAAGAAGAAGTTAATAATGAAAAAATATCGGGGCATTCCGCCCCTCAATGTGATGGGCACTTTGTTTTACCAGACGCCGTCGGCTGGTATGATTTTGAGGTCCGGTTGATATTCTTCTATGACCTCTTTCTTTACGAGTGCCGCAAGCAATACCACGTTTATTATCAGCGGGAGGAAATCCAGCACTGTGCCGGTTATCGCCCCGACGAGGGCTGCTATCACTGATGCCGCTGTTACAAAAAACAGCAGGTACCAGGACCACACGTGTCCCTGCGACAACCCGTATAGGATTATCACATCGAGGACTAGCAACATGATTGCCCAGATGCTCATGCTACCGGCAGCGGATGTTGTTGCGCCGCCAACGACAAGCATTGATGCTGGGTTTGTTGCTAATGCATTGAGTGGGTTGCCTGCGATTCCAAACGCGCCCGTGAAGGCGACTATTGTGTTAATCACCATCAGCACGAACACGAGCAGAACCCATGGTTTTTCCATTGTTAATATTTTGTTTGCCATAACCATCAATACTAGAAAAGCCCTGTATTTTTATATAGGTTACTACAAAAAGGTATACATTGAAATAGAAAAAGGATTATTTTTCATACCATTTATTATGGATTTTATCTTTCATCATGCCGTAGATTGTGATGAAGACCGAATAGATGACAGTGGCTTCAAGTATGTCCACGAGAAGGCTCTCAGGGGTTGTTTTGAATAATATGAGGTCAAGGATGAGTGCAAGTGCACCTATGCACATGGGCAGTATGAATTTCTCTTGTAATACTTCTCGTTCTACGACCATTGAGATGATTGCTCGTAAAAGAAAGAACCATGCGGCGTAGACCACAACTGTCTGTTCAAACCATGTGAAAAAAGTATCTGGTGTTGATTTCATTGAATAGTAAATGAAAAGTAATAACAAAGCAAAAACGCCTGGGAGTAGTTTCTGGGATAATGTAAGATGATTGTTTGTCATTATTTTTTTCTCTTTTTTATCTCAGGAATAAAGAAAATGATTGCTCCAACAATGATGAGACCAATGTATAGTATATTTGATGAGCCGTTTACTGTTATTGATATGCCCGGTACTGCGTTGACTGCCGCTGTCGCATCAACAATTCCGTTTCCGTATGCAGATTGCGATTGCACGGGGTGTGCGCTGTTTTTTATCACTGATTTGAGTTGTTGTGCAGAGTAATCGGGGTGTTGTTGTAATATAAGTGCTGCGACTCCTGCGGTGAGTGGTGTTGAGAAACTTGTTCCGCTTGCTGTCTTGGGATTACCTTGGTCATCGAACATGTTTATTGAGACGCCTGGTGCTACAACATCTGGTTTGTTTGCATTACTGCATGAGAATGATGCGATGTTTCCTTGGAAGTCTACAGCACCGACTGTGAGTACATCTGGTGATTGTCCCGGGCATAAGACAATGCCTGGTCCGTTGTTTCCTGATGCAACAACCATCAAGATATTGTGTTTATTTACCATGTCGGATGCATATGTGTTTAGGATTATTGATGCTGGGCTTGGGGTTGCTCCAAGTGAATTGCTACATATCAATGGAGTGTTCTGATGAGTGTTTTTCCATTGTACGACCCAGTCCCATCCTTTTTTGATGCTCCATATGTCTGCTGAGCCGGTTGGTTTGAATACTTCAACATTAAGTAATGATGCGCCTGGTGCTATGCCTTTGCTAAAAGGGTCTTGTGATGCGACACAACTGGCACATGCGGTCCCATGCCACATAACGTATTCACCGTATTGTTGCTGACTGCCGATGACGATGCTTTGACCATTTCGCTGGAATATTGATAATTGTGAGTTTATCCCTGTGTCAACAATTGCAACAACGACTCCTTTGCCGGTTAATCCCTCATTCCAGATTGGTTGCACGTTAAGTTGTTGATAGCGAGTGTCTGCTAAGTTTTGTGTAACGACATCTTCTTGTGGTGCAAACCAGACATCCTGATTTTGAACAATACGGACTACATTTGGGTTACTTGCCAATGTAGAGAGTTTTGATGCATCTATGGTGGTTAGAATCGAGTTATCAAGCGTATACATGGTGTCTACGACAATTCCCCCTTGTGCCTCTACATCCTGTATGAACACGTCTTGCGCTTGAACTCCGACTACGTTTAAGTCTATGATGACTTGGACAGGCCCCGTGAGGTTTTCTACGGACATAATCTTGAGTGATGGGTCGTTTGATTGTGCATATAAATTCTGTGTATTGCTTGCTATGTTAGTTGATGAAAAAAGCATTAATAGTAATGAAATTATGATTAATCCTGCACCGATGTACTTATATTTTTTATTGTCTTCTTTCATGCTTTTTTTCTCCCGAATAAACCAGGTAGATACCCTAAGTTTATCGCAATGATGCCAAGAAATGCGAAGAAATCATCAATCCAACCGACAATTGGAATAAAATCTGGTATCAAGTCAATCGGTGAAATGATGTAGAGAATGAGAAATATAGTGATTAAACATGTTAATGGCACACCAAGACATTTAGTATCTTTATTCACTGATTTAATTTTATTTCCAAGTTCATCGACTTTAGACATCATTGTTTCCTACGGCTTAAAAATGCTTTTACATTAATAAGTATAACAATAAGTACAACAATTATTACAAGCAATATGATGATATCTGGTGTAGCGAACCCCCATTCCAGGTCTCCAGTGATAACGCTACCACCGAGGTTGATGTAAACGTAATATGGTGCGAATAAACTCCTGGTGACATCGGTTGTGTCTGCAACATGGAATGAATATGCGTTGAATGTGATTTTGTTGTTCCATTCTATGATGAATATCTTGTTGACATCGTATATCTTTGCTTTTATGACCCACATACCCCCCTGCGGAAATGCGGGGACTTTCATTGTTCCAGCATCATTTGAAATAATCCATTTAGACCCATCTTGAGTTACTTGGCTTAAAGGGCTACTAACCATGTAATGCGTTGTTCCTTGGGGGTCTATAAGATAATATTTCACATATGCTGGTTTCCACGTCCCAGTGAACCATGATACGACAGGCAATCCACTTGTTTCTATCTCATAATTATTGATTCGTAATGGTATGTAATCGCCTGGTCTTGCTATAGGCGTTGCTGATGCGAATGTTGAAAAAAGCAGGGTTGCTCCAACGATGATGAATAATATTGTTGATTTATTCATTCTTTTTTTTCCTGTACATTAATGTTATTACAACTATTCCTAATGCTCCTATGAGCAGAATCATGTCGAATCCTGGTATTCCTTTCGATTTCGTGAGGGAAACAGTGAACGGCTGGTCGCCAGTTGGATAAATCGTGCTTGTATATGTTGTGTATCCTTGTGCTGAGACAATTAATGTCATTGCAGTTGTTGTTGATGGCATGACAATTATTGCTACTCCATTTGCATCTGATTTTTGTGAATATGTGCCTATTGAGACATCTGCTCCGTCTATTCCAAATCCATCAACTGTTTGAACCCTTGCTGTTAGAGTAATATTTAATCCTGGTGCGACTCCATTTATGGGGGTTAATTCAACTGCCATCGGTGTATCCTTATTTACAGTGATGAGTTCTGTGTAAAGTTGATAACCCTGTGTTGAGACAGTCAATGTCTGTTCACCGGAGGGGATAGTGATTGCCGCGATGCCATACATATCCGTTAATTGGCTTACCCCTGATGCTTTGACGGTTGCTCCTGCTACATTGCCATTTGATGATGTGACTGTTACAGTCAATACATACGTCCCAGGTATTGTTGTATTGTTTTGTGGTGGCGGAGTACCGGTTGTTGACACAAGTTGCTCAGTTCTTTGCATATTGCTTCCTATTGTAATAGTGCCTTCATTTTTTGTTGTATACCCGTCAGCACTTACTATCAACTGATACACTCCGCTATTAACATCAAATGTGAGATAGCCTGTTGATGTGGTGATTTTTGATGTGGGACCGAATATGACAGTTGCTCCACTTATCGGGCTATTGGAGACAGAATCAGTAACGGTAATAGCGAACTCATAGAGTGGTGCGGCTGTTACGGTAACAATTGCTGTTCCTTCTCCACCGGTATAGGATTTAGCATCAACAGCATGGACTTGAAGATATAATGTCCCTGTTCGTGTTGGCGTGTATGTATACGTTCCTGTGTATTTCTCCCCTGAAACGGTAATGCTAGTCACTGAAGTGTCGAAAGCATATTCTCCGCTAACCATATTGTTCCATCGAGCCCACATCCTGAATGATGCGATAGGTGACTTAGTAACTTGATTTCTGAACGCTGAAAAAGAAATAGTTAATGCTTTATTGATTTGCCCTACTGCGGTGACAGACATTGTTGTCCCGCTTGGTGAATGTTCATAGGTGTCAACTACGAAGATTTTTATTTCTGCCTGCGGTTCAGTGCCTATTTTAACAGCAGGGTTGATGAGTTTTATATGCCATTCATTGTTTCCGCCAAGGATAAATGTCCCATCGGGGATAGTGAATTTTGCTGTCTTGTCAGTATTATCAGGTATTGTTACTTCACCAGTTGAATCAGGATTTAATATTGTTGTTCCAAAAGTGATTGGTCCGAGGAATGGGACATCATTTCCTTTGAGAATCTGTATTTTCCATCCTTTTGAGTTTTCAGGTCGTGAACTGTCCGTTGCAATATTCAATGTGACTTCTTTTCCCTCTTGGAATACATATTTTGTGTATACGTCTTGTGTTCCACCGGCAACCGCGTTATTGTCAATAAATTTATAGGAATTTGTACCCTCTACATCGACATTTCCAACAGCCGATTTGACGACAAATGAATCCATTTGGATTATAGCGGTGTTTGGAGTGAAAGTGCTTGTTCCTTCTTTTAATGTCGCATATTCAATAAAGACATTAATTGACATGGTTCCAGTATATCCTGATTTGATGTAGAAACTGACGGCATTGGTCTGTAATCCACCAGGGTATTGCGTATATGTTTGAGAATAAGGATTTGACCACCATTGGTTCCATCCATCAGATAATGTCGGCCCTGGTCCGTTATCAGTCCCCCATCTGGTCTTATATTGACCTGCGATGTTTGGGAACGTGTGTTTATTGAAATCTGTTTGTGGCGAATCAGTGGCTATCTCAAGATATGTATTATCGTAGCCTCCAGCCCAGATGACGCTATGCGAACCAGAGGCATCGGTAAAAGTACCAGTATACCAATATCGCCCAATGAGTGACGCTGGTCTATTATTCAAATTCAATCCCAAATAACCCTGCCAGTATAGATTCCAATAATTCATTTTCCCTTGAAGGGTTATTTTTTCTCCCTCCCCGTTTCGTAACCATGTGCTAAGATAATTAGCCTGTGGTGTTACTTCCCCATAACCTTGAAGGACTGTTTTACCATCGTAGAGTGTTTCTGTCCCTGCTGTTACCGTAGTGTTCGATGTCTCATATGATTGTGCCATGAAATTCAAATTACTATTTGGCAAGTACACTATTGCTCCGACAATAAAAAGTAAGACAACTGCAATTATCCCTATTTTTTTGGTTTCTGCTTTCATTTTTTCTTCCCCAGTTTAGGTAATTTAAATCCTTTCCCTCTTTTTTGATAAATATATAATCCTACACCAGCAATGGCTACAACTACGAGTAATATAAGAAGAATCATGGCAATATCACCGGGGATTATATCTGGTGTTGGGTTTGTCCCTTGGGGGGATACTTGCACTATTAGTTTAGCAGGTACCGCTGTTTCTCTTCCCGCAGTATCATGAGCGATGACAAGTATGGAGAGTTCCCCGGAATTTGGTGCTGTGAACGTGGTTGTCACTTTATAGGGGTCAGAGCCAGTTACAGCAACATTCTTCTCAAGGAATGCTTTCGATGCACTGGTATAACGTAAAATGACCGCATAATAAAGCAGAGACTCGTTCGTAAGTTTATTCGTATTACCAGTTATGTTCAATGTAATCACTGCACCCTGAATAATATTATTTGGATGAATAGAAATAGTTGGTGTCGGTGGTGCATTTGCACGTAAATCAATAGTATTGATATCAACCGCCGAAGTTGAGAACAAGGTATTATGAAGTTCTATCCGCCACCGGCTGTTGTTCACTCCACGCACCCATGCATCAGCAGGGAGTTTCCATGCGACATCTTCTCTGAAGTTATCATACGTCCATGATTTGATGAGCAGACCAGAACCGCCTTTGAGTGGATATGCCCAGAGTTCCCAACGACCATTCCCATCAGCAGTCTTTCCACTGTAATCAGCAGTAACTTGTATTGTTACAGTTTCCCCGTTTTCAAACATCGGGATATCGTAGGCTGCGTATCCTTTAATGTTGATATCCCCAGAACCGGAGATAAGATATGCATAATCCGTTGCCATTATTTTATCTTGTTTTCCGCCAGTAAGCGTTTGTTCAAAATGCCATACTGTCTCTACCTTTATTGCTCCAACATAAGGACCGATAAGTTGAATCTCCATCATAGGTAGCCGATATGAAATAGCACCGGAACTCCATGTATCATAATAAATCGTTTGCCATCCTACACTACCAGAATTTATTTTAACGGTATTCGTATCAGAAACACTAAGGTCAATGATGGTATCCCAAGAAGTCCCGTCCTTAGTAATAGAAACTTTGTAATATCCTTTTGTCGGATGCCACATTTCAAATAATGAGTTCTTATAGAGATTACCCTGAAAAGCAATACGTTCACTATAAGCACCTAACCCTGTTCTGCTAAAAGAAGTAATAAATTTTGTATCAGAAAATAATTCTTTAAAAGGAGACCCGCTTCCTGGTTCATTCTGCCCCATCCATACGCATGTTCCATCATTCCAATTAACTTTTTTTGTATCACCATTATTAATGGAACTTAATGGGATTCCCGTCCCATACGTAGAGTCGGTTGATAATGTGGTTAAATTCAAATTAGTTGATATCAAAACAATAACAACTGTAATCACACCTAGCATTATGATTGACTGACTTTTTTTATTTAATTGCATAAGTATCACTTTTCTACAGTATTAGAAAACCCTGTGAATATTATATAAGTTTAGTCAAATAGGTATACAAAAAAAGATTCTATGTTTTCTTCTTCCAGTCCTCATGCCCTATCCAATTCTTATCAACTGTTATTAAAATAACTTCTTTTCCGAATAAGCCATGCTTCCTTTCCAAATGATAACGTCCATTCTTCTTCGCCTGTGTTCGACGCATTGGTTTAATCCCATGAACAGGACAACCCTCAACGATACAAAGCCAAGACCATTTCTTTAGGTTTATATTCACAATCTTGTAATATTATATAGTTTAATAAAGATATATAAAAAAAGAAAAAAAGAGGGGGAGAGGATTATTTTTTAGGTTTCTTCTCGTTCTTCCAGATGGCGTATCCAGCAATAACGATGATGATGAAAATTGCTCCTAATGCCCAGTTCGGGACACCGGCTATTGCTTCTTGTGTTAAAACATTTGGTGTCGTTGTGGTTGGGGGCGTTGTTGTTCCACCGCCACCCGCAGCAGTCCATGTGAAGTTTGCTACATTGTCTCCTTTGGCGATATTAACATTTTTTATGTGGATACTGGCAAATGTTATATCACTGGATGGAATTGTGTGGTCATTTATTTTAGCGACGAATGTTGCTGTGTTGAGTGTACCGAATGCTCCGTTCCAGATTGAGTTTGTTGGTGTAATGTCCCAGATGGCTTTTGTCAGTACGTCTTTTGCGGTGAATGATACTGATACTTTATTTGTTGTTGCCACAATATCATCTGACGAGAGACTATGTGCTGGCCCGTATTTTTGGTATGTATCAGATAAGGCACTACCAGTGGTGACGGATGTTCCAGGTGCCCATGGATTGGGGTCTGTTGTTCCAGCAGCGGTCGATGGATAACCGATTGTCATATACGCAAGCATAGAGGCAAATGGCACAGTAAAAGTCGCGTTATCAGTCACAGACCATGTCCCATCAACTCTTGGAACTGCGTTGTCAATTTCTGTATACACGATTGCACTGTTGATGTCTGCTACGTCGTAGAGATAATAAGAGACGGTTGCACTCCAAGCGGTGTTGTTTGCCGTCAGATAGATGTGGGAATATCGGTCGTTTGGATTAAGTCCATTTGATATCGCTACGGTAATGGTTTCATCGAATGTGTTCCCATTTACATAGTGATGCCATGGAAAGACTCTTTCGTTCCAATATCCGCCAGTGAGGTTGACAGCACCTGTAGCCGCAAAGTGAATCTCCGTCAGAGTATGGTCGAAGTCAGCAATTGCCCAAGGCAATGTGGTGTTAAGGTCATAAGACGTTGCACCGGGAATCACATAACTGTGCACTAGATAACTGCCAGTTACGGCTGTAATCATCCCGCGTTGTGAAGAAGTGTATGTAACCCCTAAAACGGAGGGAGACATCGCCATCGCAAGAGATACGAGAAGAATTCCTGCGAGAATTAATTGTCGTTTCACGATTTTTCACCTCCAAAGTGAAAGAAAAGAAAAAGAAAAAGAAAATGTTTTTTCTTTTCTCTCTTAAATTATTTAGGTGTCCACCGTGAATTCAAGGGTTACTGGTACTGAGTTACCAACGTAGACGTTTAAACCTGGGTCACAAGCGTAGGTGTGTAATGGGACTTGGTAGTCGCCTTTACTGTTGTTCACGAGGTTGAAATAGAGGTCGAAATACGCGGTTGCGCCTGCTGGGAGAGAAGCGATAGTATATGTTGTGTAGAGCCCGCCTTTGTAGAGGTTAATTCCAGTTATCGTATAGGTGTCAAGAGTGAATGTCGTATATTTGTATTCAAGGTCAGTGTCAAGTCCAGTTAATCCTGTTGATGGGTTTTTCAATGCAATCACTACATTTGTAAGGTCAGTTGTTCCTTTGTTGGTGATTGAAAACTCTTGGTCTACTGCTGTAGTAGGACCCGCTGCAACAACATTACCACTTGCATCAACATAACCGGTATAAGTGAATACTCCAGTGTCTCCACCAGCCCATTCGACTTTTATGTTTGGTGCTGCGACAGTTGCTTGAGTACCTGCTGTTTGACCAGCAGAATATCCCTGGTTGTATGCATCAGTTGTTGCTGTTTTTCCTGGACCATAATTAGCGTTCCAGTAATAGAAACTACCTGCTCCAATTAGTGCTCCGATAACGAGCACCACTGCTAAAGATTGCGTTGCTTTTTCCATAGTTTGGTTCCTCCAAATTATCTGCAATGCGGTCCGTCATCACCGATGACTCCCACATCGCTCTAATTACCCTGAATACAAGGGTGGGTATATATAGAAACACAGAATGAGGAACTTACATGGAGAAACAAAAAGAAATTTTGAGGTTCTCAAATCACGGTTATTTATATAGTCTCCGATTTGTTGCACTCCAAAGTATCGTAAAAATGATTGTAAGAACAAGCAAATAAACCATAATTGGCATCATGCTCACGTCTCTCTGACTATCCAGATAACCAAAATAGAAGTTATGGATAAATTTTTTTGGAATCATAGTGTCAATAAGAAGACAGACTCCGATGATTGCTCCCGATATCGCCATGCCTATTTTGATGGGGAGTGGTATCTTTGGTGGTCCATAGAAACGCCTGTTCTTTACCTTCCAGGTAGAAAGTTTACGAGTAGCAACCATTTCATCCAGATAGTTAATAACTGTCCCTTCAGAAAGGTCGTATGGTGGCTTCTGAAAAACATCCTGGATATCCTGCAAAGAAGTATCTCTCCCTTTTGAGAAACGAGAGCCAATAAGTGCTCTTATCTCGTCTCTTGCATCTTTACGGAGTTTCTCCTCACTGAATAATACCAACTTGTGCTTCCCCATCAGACCGTTTCATCCTCATCGAGATATATGCAACGAGTATCGCCAATAGATTATAAAAAAGTAGCGTTATCATACGGAACCACCAATCTGTCGGCAACAACCAAAAATACAGCATCGCACCGATGCCGAGGAATACCCCTGTTATCAACCGTATTCTGTTGTCTCCTTTTCTAAGGTGAATTAAGTCAACAGTAGCATAATCTATGAGCGCCAATATACCGAAAATAAAACTAATGATAAATATGACCGAGAAAGGAAACTGCATTTTAATATAATAGAGATAACCGAAGAGAATAAAACAAATTAAACCAGCAGAATAGACACCCAAACAACGAGCGCACGCCCTGAACTCCATCCCAAAGAGTTTGTAGAATATGTAATCCCTTTGGTTATGGTCTAAAATACCCAACAATACGAAAAGCAATCGCCTATGAAGAGATACTTTCCCTGGATAAACAATATATTTTTCGTGGCAATTTTCACATTCCCAATACGTCTCAGTCATATCAGCCCATCTTGACGTCTGTATATATTTCATCGGGCTTCCACATTTCTCGCATCTATTTATCGGTGGCATTATTATCTTCCTCCACACGAATCACAGTTAATGGCCCTTCATCTCCTGCATGATACTGTTTCCAGACATGAAGTTCCGTTATCTGACCATCATCGAGATAAGCGATGCCATTGAGGGCATCCTCAATTGTTTTAATGCAGTTATCAATATCTGGTCTGTGGGGATTCGGAATACGAGGCATCTCCCTTTTCTTCCATATTAATGCCTGTGGACGAGGCATCAGGAAATGAACAGAGAGGCATACGGGTCCAGTCATCGGCTTCTCGAAGAGTTCTGATGCCTTTACCTTAATGAACTGTTCATAGTTTTTCAGTTCTTTGTCATTCTTATAGTAATGGTGCATGTGACCAGTGGTCTTATTGTAGAATCCTTTTGCACGTGGTTTTGCAACAGGGGCACCCTGAACGACGATGTCTACCATTTAACCAACGCCATGATTTTGGCGATGATGAGGTCCGTATTTGCAAGGAAACCACCGTTAGCGTTCATTGGTATGTTCGCACCGATGATGACGACAAGAACAAGCAAAGCAAAGAAAACATCATTCCTGTCGATTTGGCTATCTATACGCTTTGCGCCAAGGAAAGCCAATAATGAAATGATAACCCATAAGGTTGTCCCACCCATATGGAATGTCACTCCTCCAAGTTTGACGTAATCAAAAACAAGGGACAATACCCAGTAGAAAACCCAAATGAGGATGAATGCTATAAGAAAATATGTGACACGCTGTTTGAAGTCCCATGCTTTCTTTCCAACAATCCAGATGCCGAGAACAGCAATGGCAAGGATAATCGCATAGAAAAGGACGTTCCCGTAAAAATCTTGTTTATTAGCCGTGAAAAACCAACCGTAAATGAAAATGACAGCAACCACAAGAGAGAGTAAGACAGCAAATATTTTCCATGGTGAAATCTTCCATTCGGCAAGAGTTGTTCCATCTGGTTTATCCACAAACTGCTTATTATAGAACAATTTTTTTAATTGCTGTGCCATAATCTGTAATCCCTTATTTTTCTAATAAATGTTTTGGTTGCATTTCTCACGCCCCTTTAGAGGCGGGAGGCATTTTAAATGGGAGAAATTTTTTGTTTTGACCCCTAAAGGGGTTGGAGGCAAAAGCCTCCCTGTTTTGGATTATATCACAAGGAAAAAGCACTCGCCTTTCCCTTTCGGTATTAAAAATAACTTGTAACCTTTTATGTGTTGCGACAAGTAGGTATACAAAAAAGAATAAGAAGAATTATTTCTTTCTTTTTCTGATGAGAATCATTGCAATACCAAGTGCAGCAATAAATGGTATTATCTCAAATCCAGGTGTCTTATTGGGTGTTTGTGTTGCCGTCCTTTTATCCATAGAGAATGTGTACGTTGTATCTTTACCATGCATCGTAACAGGTGATGATAAATCATCATATCCGGTGAGATTCACCGTGCATGTGTAGACACCATCTGCGACATTGTAGAACACGGCTTTCCCGTTGCTCGCATATATGTTTCCAACATTGTTTATCTGCACGAAAGCATTTGATGGTACCGTGTTGATTGTCAATGTATGAGTCGTTGGAACTGGAAGGGGTGTAGTATTATTATTTGGATTGGGCTGTTGCGTGACATACAATGTTACCGTTCTGGTTGTATCAACAGTGGCGATAACCTGCTCTGTTGTAGTCACATAACCTTGTTTCGATACAGTGACAGCATATTGACCAGGATTCAAATTAGTGAATATCGCGCCTGTTGTCCCTGAACTCTCTGTGACTCCATTGACTACGACTGTAGCCTCCGATGGTTGTGTTATGATAGTTATTGTTACCGGTATTACAACAAGAGAAATAGTGACTTGTTTTGTTGAATCAACATTTACGTCATTCGTCTGCGAAGTATACCCTGATTTAGAGACAGACACGCCATAGATGTTTGATGTCAATCCAGTGAATATCGCTCCCAATGTCCCTGATTGTTTCGTCACACCATTAATAGTAACAGCACAATCAGATGGTGTTGTTATAACCGTAAGCGTATATGTAGTCGGAGGCACAATAGATAATGTATACGGAACTGACTGTGTAGAATCAATATAGACAGGGCTTGATGTAACATCCACATAACCCGTCTTCTTTACCGTCACATAATACTGACCAGCATAAAGCCCATAGAATTTAGCGCCAGTCGTCCCAGACGCTTTTGTCTCTGGTGCTCCCTCGCTCGTTACCGTAACCATGCAATCAGATGGGGTTGTTGTGACAGTCAACGTATAAGTTGGTGCTGGTGGTGGTGGTAATGGGTTATTTGGGTCTTCCTGCATAGTGAAAGAATATGTCGCAACCTTAGATACTGTGAAGGTTTGACTTTGTGTTAAATAATGTTCTTTAGAGACACTAACAGTATATGTAGTGCCGCTGGTTAGAGTAAAAATAGCACCATTTGTGCCTGTCCCTCGTGCATCCCCATTAATTGTCGCAGTACAAGATGCCGGGGTGGTCTTAATCGTGATTTGATAAAGTGATGGGGTTGTCCCACCACCGCCAGTGCCACCTGTCGCAGTTAATGTGATATACACAGATGCGTATCTTTGATTTACTGTAACTTGTAGAGTTCCAGTCTTATCAGAATATCCAGTTTTGTGTGCTGACCAAGCGTAACTTGTTGCAACTGAACTGTCATAAAAACCAAAAGCACATGCTGTGTTCGCAACATCATTCGTTGTTAAAGTTTTTCCTTCAAAAGTTATTGTAACTCCACCCGGTGTAGTAAAGAATTGGACACCGACAGCACCATCAATATATTGAACACCAATTATCGGGTCTTCAGTATATTGAACACCAATGTTCTGAGTACCTGTTTGAGTAGGTGGCTTATAGAAAATGAAACCGAAAACTAATAATGCTATCAAGCCAAGTACGATTAATTTTGAATTATCTTTCATAATTATCAAGATTAAAAATGATTACTAATATGAAATACTTTGTGACAAGAACGTATACGTAGTCGTAGTAGTCTATATAAATTTACGAAGCATATTTATTCAATTGGAGTCCATCCTTGAGTGTTGTCTTTTAAGGTCCTCTCTCCTCACCGAGCCTCAAAACAAACCTCCTAAAGACAACACGTCTATACCACCTCCTCAATTTTCCCTTGGGACCCCCCATTGGACCTCAAACCTGGGGGGCATCCTGAAGGGGTGATTTCTAAAAAATTAACTTATTTTTGTTATAACAATAAAAAAAGTGTTTTACGTAAGCCAATATAATCCATATTTATTTACCAATCTTGATGCATCAAGATAATCACATGACCCGTCTCTGTTGATATCCCAACGTGCAATTCCAGGTCCACTAGGAACATCTGTAGTCCCATAGTGATATACTAACGATGATGCGTCGAGATAATCAACGCTTCCATCATGATTAATGTCTTCGGGTGGTCCGAACCATGCTATAAGCGTAGTAATTGTATCTGTACTGTTAGCATTCAAACACATCTGAAATGATATAGCAATAAGCATGACTGTAATTATAACTGTGAAGATGCAGACCTTCATGTTTCTATCACAAAAAGTATGAGTTTTAATGCTTAAATAGTTGTGTGCAAATAAGTATACTTTTATTGTTGCCAGACATCATCTCCACGAGTGGTGGGTTCTTCTTCTTGTTGTTCTTTCTTTTTCCCGCGTCCACCTCTGCGTCTCAAAAGTATAAAAATTGCAACAATAAGAATAATAACAATGAGGATTATTGCATAAAGGACTTCAGGGGGATAAGGAAAAAGGGCACCTGGTCTTTGCCATGGAGCAACATATTTTGTTGGAGTGATGAATACCCATCGGCAACGATAATCAACTCGAATGTTTCCTGGTCCTGCGGTCTGGTGGGCAAGGAACCATGCTTCATAGGTTTTGTTGTAGTTTGAGATGGCTGTTGATGAACTATTGGCTGACCAATATTGCTCTGGTATGTTCACGTGGACAGGAACTTCAACTGTTGAGTTCGGTGGAACAGTGACCGTTGTTTCTGCTATCGTAATCCATGAATAATCAGGGAATGCAACGATGTCAGGATATTGGTCAGAATAAAGATACTCCGGTGATATTGTTTTTAAAGATATAGTAATTGTCCCATTAGCCGCTGTGTTTGTGTTTTTGATTTCAAAATTAAAAAAGATTGGCTTCAGTTCATAATCATCTTTCTGATAAAATACCCATTTAGCGGGATTGATTTCATATGATTGTGTGATTTGCACAATTGATGGTACAAGAAGAAGAAAGAGCACAAGAGTTATGAGAAAAGTCTTACTGTGCATTTATGTTGTAATAGGATAGGAGATAATAAAGATTACTATTTTAAGAAAAGCCTTGTACGGTAGGACTTTCTTTTACCGCCGTACTCGTCTTTGTCGCTTTACCCTGCCACCCGCTTCCAAACCACTCTACTTTTTCTAGTAAAGAAAGATAGAGGTGTTCGATATGATTGCTTGCCTTAGAGTGCTGTCGCTGTGAAGGTTATTATCGTGGTTTGCGGTACGTTGGTGCTGGATGACGGTGGCATATAGACGCCAAGGTCGAATGTCTGGGTTCCATCTGGTGCAGCAAGGTCAGCAATGAATGTCCCACCTGGTGAGTTTGCGATAGACGTCCAACCTATACCGGCATCTTGTGACCATTGTAGACAGACTTCATCGTTACCAGGGGTTGTGTCATCAACAAGGGTCCAAGCAGCGGTATCTGGTGCACTGATTTTTATACTGACAGCAATACCATTTGTGTTGTCAATGGTATATTGTCCACCATCTCCCGACGGTCCCATGGTAGTCGTATCATTATGGTCGCCTAAAGATGCTGTCGGTTTGTATATTGCTTGAGTTTCTGCTCCTGCGGTTGTATTGTACACATCAATATGTGCTACTCCACCCGGCGTAAGAGTGACATTGATAGTATCGTGTTCAGCAGCCAATGCCATAGGTGTGAATACTCCAACCATTGCGATAGCAACTAATATTGCTAATAGTTTTCTCATGGTTTTACCTCTTATGTTACCCTGCACGATAATAGGATTTGTTGCTTTTCCCGTCGTGCTCGTCATTATTGTTATTTGTATTAATTGGTAATTTTATATACTTGATGTCAAATAGGTATACTTGATTGATATTATGATGGGGTAACGATGAATGTTATCGCCCAATTTTGTGGATGAATTGTTTCTGATGCTGTCGGCATGAAAATTTTCAGGTCGAAAAGTTTGTAGTCAAATTGAGCCATATACATTTTTATGGTGGTTCCAGCGATTGGGTCGATATTGGTTTCGGTTGCCCAGTTGTCATCTGAAAAGTTCATTGCGAATGCATTGTAACCAATTCCTGCATAGGTCGAAGCAGTCCAATTCTGACTGTCATTGAACTGGATGGCGACATCGCACTCTATCCCAAGATTTGTGAGATTATAGTGATAATCTGTTGTATGAGCAGATTCTCCTATCGCAACAACACCGAAATCAGTTGCATTCGGAGAAACCGCGATACTCAGTAAAGTAGGTCCTGAAATTACTAAAGGCAGATAATCTCCACCAGTTGCTATGTTGCCTTTGCTATTATAAGGAACGTCTGTGTCTCCAAGGCCATCACCAGTATTATCAACACCCGTGTAGTCAGACCAGTAGTTTCCACCAAGATACGGTCCACCCATGATGTTTGTCCCAAGTGTTTTTGAGATATTCCATTTGTTTACTCCGTCTAATTTCCACCATCCTTGCAGATTCGTGCTACTTGGTTCGATATGGTTATAGAGATTTGATATCTCAGTATCGGTAAGTACCCTTGAATAAACCCTGACATCATCAATCGAACCAGAGAAATATCTTCCATTATACGGTTCATATCCTATTAATAATGATGGATTTACAGCCCGTATAGTAAATGGACCTAAATAACCATTAGAAGTTACAAGTTCGCCATTGATATAGATTTTAGCATATCCTGTACTACTGTTGAATGTACCAACAATATAACTCCATGAGTTTGCAGGTATGTTTCCACCTTCTGGTGATAACCAAACACCTGCTGCTTTTGCTACATCAAATCGTAATTCTCCTATGTCGTTCAAACCGATTTTCCATTGATAATTTCCTACGCCATCAATTTTATTGAGGACGGATGCCTGTGACCAACTGTTGTTTATTGTAGGATATACCCATGCTCCTACAGTGAGTTCATCTGTAATATTCATACTTAAATCATTACCGCAATCAACAAAAGAATCTGCTCCATTGAAAGTGAGATGGCTTGCATTCCAAACTGCATTATTGATTACGCCACCGTTTCCATTTATTGAATAATCTATTGCAGAGTCATCTGCCCCCATATCATATGAGTTATTTTTATTACTGAAATAGTTATTGTAAATAAGATTGTTTTCGCTCATGTAGAATTCGACGCCATGGCAGTCGGTGTTGTTGAAACCGATTATCGTGTTGTTGTAAATCACATTGTTGTTCGCACAATTATCTAGATACATTGCTGTCCAATTGCCGTACATCATTGTGTTGTTATAGACATTGCAATTTGAGGTTTCAGGATAATATCCTCCACTTCCCCAAAGACCTATCATCTCATTGTCGTTTTCAGCCCAAGACATGGTATTGTATGAGATAGTGACGTTATAACAGCAACTCAAATACATCCCATGGTTGATGTGAGAAATCGTATTATGATAAATTGAACTGTTTGAACAAGATAATTCAATCGCACCCAAATCTATATTAAACTCATTATTTGAGATGTTTATTCTTGTTGCTGGATTTTGTTCATAACCAAGTTTAATGGCTTTGCCAACGTGTGTAAATAGACAGTCATAGATATGAGCGTAATCGCAGTGCGTGTATCCTTTCTCGTTATAATAATCTATTATTGTACCGAAACTTTCTGAATCATTGAAATGCAAACCAGATATGTTTACGTGGGAGGCATTGATAATGAATGAACAATCACCTGTAATAAGTACCGTTGAGGTCCCGTTTCCGATTATTGATATTGTTTTATTTATAGGAATGTCTGTCGTAGTAGCATAATTATAGGTTCCATCCCAAACATAGACAGTCCCACCAGCAAACACAGTATCAACTCCTTCTTGAATTGTATGCACATGACTTGCATCATACCATCCAGGGGCAGCATCGTCATCGACATAAACAAAACTAACAGTACCAACAGTACCGCCATCAGTTATGACCCAACCATGAACAGAGATAAGATGCGTTCGTGCAACCCCGCCGGTCGCTGGAGTATATTTAGATGCCCCCCCGTTAAAAGTAACGCTTGATTGAACAGATTCTGCACCCCAACCGATAAGCAATGCATCGTAATTTGCAGTTGATAAGGTAGCCCCATTGAACATATTTGTCATGCTTGTTACATTTTTAACATCCCAAGAGCCGATGTTCTGATTAAAGGATGGTTCGCTAATAAACATTTCAATCATGGTCGTTACATTCTTAGTATTCCAAGAGCCGATAGGCTGATTAAATACAGATGCACTAGCAAACATATCGTTCATGCTCGTTACCTTTGCAGTATTCCAAGAGCCGATAGGTTTGTTGAATACATATGCTTCTACAAACATGCCTTCCATGTTTGTTACCTTTGCAGTGTTCCAAGAACCAATGGGTTGGTTAAACGCATGTGCACGCTGGAACATACACCTCATATTAATCACATTTCCAGTGTCCCAGTTACTGATGTTCTGATTGAATACAAATGCACCATCGAACATATTTTGCATATCTGTTACTTTTGAAGTATTCCAGGAACCAATGGGCTGATTGAATACAGATGCACCATAGAACATAAAATACATAGTCGTAACATTTTTAGTGTCCCAATCTCCGATTGGTTGGTTAAATGCAGATTGATAGAACATGGCAGCCATATCCGTTACTTTCCCAGTATTCCAATTGCCAATGGACTGATTGAATACAGTTGTTCCAAAAAACATGTAATTCATATTCGTTACTTTTGATGTGTCCCAAGAACCGATGGGTTGATTAAATGCACTACAATCTGAAAACATCTGATGCATAGTCGTTACTTTTGATGTGTTCCAATTGTTTATATTCTGATTGAATGGTGTATCAGCGAATGTAAGATACATGTTTGTTACATTTTTTGTATTCCAATTACCAATAGGTTGATTAAAATTGCTATATCTAAACATGGCTTCCATTTCTGTTACTTTTGAAGTATCCCATGTATTAAGGTTTTGGTTGAATGTATTTGCATGATAAAACATATAACTCATTCGTGTTACTTTTGCGGTGTTCCAAGAGCCAATGGGTTGATTGAAAGCATTCGCATCATCAAACATATAATACATGTCAGTCGCACTTTTGGTGTCCCATGAGCCGATGTTTTGGTTGAAAGCATTCGCACCCTCAAACATTTCCGTGAAATACTGGTTGCTACTCACATTCCATGAGGAGATATCCTGATTGAAGATAGAAGCACCATAAAACATTGCTCTCATATATGTCACATGAGATACGTCCCAACTACCGATATTTTGATTAAAAGCAAGGCAGAGATAAAAAGCATAGGCTGTTGAATAAGTAACGCCTGAAGTGTTCCAGTTGCCGATAGCGCCGTTAAACTTCGTGCAATCACCAAAGATAAGACCTAAATCTGTTGTTCCAGTTAAACTAAGTGCATCCGTTGCGGTGCACACAAGATTCTCACAACCAAAGAAGTATCCTTCATTGTTGCCGACACGCAGACAACCCCAATGAGTGATATCAGTAAGTTTCAGGCAATCACCGCCGTTGTTGAAACGCCAGCCGATGATAGTCCCGGAGATGTTCACCGTTTTCACACCGCCACCGCCACTATACCAATGCGTAGCCTGAGTATACGATGTGACATGAGTGGTTGTTGAATCACCCCAGTTCACATAGAAATCATATGTCCCAGTGGATTCCAAGGGCAATGCAATCGAAGTACTGTTGCTTGAACCGCCACTTGTTAAAGTTGTATCCCAAGTTGAAATGAAATAAGATGCTGGTAGAGTTAGTAACGGATGATAGTCACCGAAAGTATCTGAACCCCATGAGACATATGAATCATAAAAATATGTGTAATCATAAATGGAATCAAGATACTGATAACCCCCGTCATAATAACAGTAAATGTATAATGTATCATCTCCTGAATTATGGATAAATCTAAAACGTACATACCCTGCACTTTCTATATCGTCTTTTGCATTAGACGGAATGCTCTCGTATTGATTACCAATCTCCGTTTTAAACATATAAAAAGTATCCCCACTTGAAGTATTAAATGTGAAATACGAAGGAACTGAAAAATTCATGTAATAATATTCATTATCATTAAAAACATTATAAGAATCAAAATCCCCATCAATTATCTCATATATATCATCGCAATTAGGTGAATAATCATGGGGATAATACTCTATTTCCCTATAACACCACCTACTATCTTGATGATAAGGTAAATTGGTATCCCCTAAACCATCCCCATTAATATCGGTTCCTGCATATGAATTATGCGATTCATTCCAATAGTTACCACCAAGATACGGACCACCAATGATATTCAATCCGGCTGTTTTTGTGACATTAAATTTTATATCGTATGCCAATGTCAATGGATAATCCTCGATAACTTCACCATTCTGTTGGAATATGTTGTTATATATCGTTACGTTTTTTGTATAAAAATCATTAGAGCCATAAAGGTTGAAAACATAATCATTACCAGCAAATGTGTTGCCATGTATTGTTACGTTTTCTTCCCCGTAAACCTGTATTGCCATCGAATTATCGTACAAATATGAACCAAAGATTTCATGGTTTCCCCTCGGTGGCGTTTGTCCTTCCGTTATATCAGACCGCAACTCAACTCCATATGCGTAATTAAAAATGTGGCAATCCTCGATAACGGTCCCTTTTGACATAGACGAATAAATTCCATAGTTAGTACCAATAGGTGCCCCACCATCAAGATAACATTCGTAAACATGGGCATTAAAAACATCCCTTCTGAACTCTATTCCTATATAACAATCATAAAAATTACAATCTTGGACGAGAAGGTTATGAGCATCATCTGTCCCTATTCCTTCTCCATAATAACTTCCACCATCATTATGTGTTTCGTTCCAAAAATGACAACTATATATGATGGCATTATCTCCTCTTAGGAATATGTTTCCCCAACTACTTGAAGTAAGACCATTACCGGAAAAATTACAAAACCGTACATCAAGACCATCCCCTTCTCCAAAAATCGCATAATCGGAACAAGCATGGAAATCGGAATAATAAACTTCACAGTTAGTCCCACAGGCTACGCCATCAGCATTACCAGTAACATTACAATATTCCACATAATTATCACTACCGTAAATATGGAAACCACCATCAGTATTGGAAACATGGACGTCATTCAAATAACAGAATGAATAAATACTATCCTGGTATACCGCCCAAACACTAGAATTCATTAGTGTTAAATGATTAATAACAACTAAATTCGCCGTAACTTCTATAGGATAGGTCCAACTCATACTGCTGCTTATTGCAGTGTTACTTGTCCCGTTTCCCCTCCAGGTAGATGTTTTTGTAATAATAACAGGAGCATAGATACCAGCCCAAATGTGAACTTGTCCACCGGATGAAAGATTTGCATTTGCCTCTGTCAGCGTATGAACATGACTTGCATCATACCAACCAGCCCCCATGCTACCAGAAACCCATATCTCTGCTGATAATGCTTTAACAGGTTGTTGATTCGTTAACATCGGGAGAGATGTAATGGTAAAAATAAAGACGACATAGCAAATAATTATTCTATTCACTATTTTTTTATTTACAGTCCGCATTGGCAATCCCTTGATAATACTCGGTTTATTAATCGCTTTTAACTTTTTATAGTTAAGTACGAAAAGGTATACTAAAAAAAGTATGCCCCGACCTCAAAGGGCGATGGTTATGATTTCCTTTGGAGGAACCACAGGAACTGCTTTCTTTTAACAGGAGGTCTTTCTACTAACTTGTCAATTTTTTCTGTAATCACCGAATCCTCAATATGTTGTGATAACAAGATTTCTTTATATACTTTTACACAGCCACGTAGCAAGCGTTCAATTTCTGACAACTCTTCGCTTGTATAGGTTAACCATTGTGGTTTACCGAGTTCGCTATGGTCTTCGTTTGAGATTCTATGCACACTCAAACCCAACGCTGGTTCCATACCACGAAATTTATTCAATTGTAAAACATTGATGAATTGCGTGAACTTGACTAAAGGCATTGCACGTATCTCAGTCTCAATTTCTGTAGTATCTGATTTTGTGAGACCCACCATCTTTTCTAAAGGAGTGAGAAAGATTCTCGGCATGTAAAATCGCTTATCGTTGATGAGAAAGAAAATCACACAACAAATATGCTTGCAGAGCATTGAGGAATTATCCTTATAATGTGCCATCTGGTGGTCAGTACACGTACAGTCAACAAACAAGTTAGCAATGAACTGTTCTCTTTCATGGTTGTATTGTGGTAATTTTGGTGGTAAATAATCTTTTACTATGACAGTATATTCCTGTTCCTTATCCTCTGACGTGACAATAGCACGGACATCACCACCTCGATGCTTTGTGACTACCGAAGATACTAAATGACCGTCTATATACAATCGGTAGCCTTTGCTTATTCTACTATCATCTAAAAGTTTGTGAGTTTCTTGCAATCCTCTTTCTTTATCATATTTGAACACGTTATGGATGGCTTGAAACCAGTATGGCGCGATGTATTTCGAGGTCAGTGAAAGTTGCCGAGGATGACACTCTTTCTGTTCAACCCATTCTTTTCCATCTTCTGATTTGTATACATCTTTTACAAATTTATTTTCTTCGTTCATGATTAATCGAATATTGGTAATTTCCCGTCTGCCGCATGGAATTGAATGAGACAATTTTTGAATAGATTTATACCATCTTCTTTCTGGAGATAAAACTCTATGTGGTTCTCAGGGCTTGTTTTATTGTAAGGCTGTTTTTTTATTTCACCATCTTGTATCAATTGGACAACTACTTCTTCATTGAAATGGCTATTTCCCCTGCGTAATCCGATGTTTAGCCTGACAGGTATGATGATGTTTTGTTGTCCAAGGGCAATACATGCGTTGATTGTTGTATGGTAAAATACCTTGTGATATTCTCGTCCTTCGTTATCTTTTGTTTTTGCCAGAGTCATTCTATCTTCTGTTTGTTTTGTCCATTCGGTTGGCACATTTATCAATCTCCTTATTGCTTTATAATATGATTACTGGGGTGAGCGAAACTATTTTTTTCTATCTCCCGTATTTTAAGTAATGCTGCTTTTCCGACATAAGCGTCACCATCGTTGATTATAAGGAACGGCAGTTCTCTGCCTACTGTTTCATCAGCCTGTGTGAGTTCGATGTATTCAAACGGCAGGTTTCGTTTTTCGAGCATCATCTTTGCTGTTTTGCATCGTGAACACATTGCTGTTCCGTAGAGTTTTATGTTCATGGTTTTTTCTCCAAACAATATTTACAGAGTAATCCATTTCGTGATTGTTTCATTTCGCTTCTATGATACAGATGGCGACAGCCGTCGCAGAGTTTTAGTCCTTTACGACCACGTTTTCCCAGTCGATAGGGACGTATTGTCCCCAACTTATTTGGTTTGGTTGGTTGTTGATATACCATTTTGTTCCAGCAATAATCTATATTGGTAGTTTTTAAGTACAAGCCAGCCGCCAAGGAACCCAAGTAGCGCCACAGCGAGCGTGATTGTAAATAATCCAATGTGGTAGAGTTTAGTTGGGTCTGTCAACCAGAATCCATTTGTCAATCCAGTTCCTTTTACAAGCATTGATGATACTGAAATATCTATTGACCAAAGGCACATGATTGGCAGCATTACAAGGAATATTATGATTGAGAAATAAGTCCCTGCCCTGTCAAGTGGTTTGTGTTCAATTTTTATCGTCGAAATGCCCCCTCTTTTTGTAGTTTTTCCACTTCCTCTTTTGATATCTCCACATCCATCCAAACATATTGTTCAAAAAATTGAATGTCTATTGGGGAAATGCCTCTGCTTAGAAAAAACTTAGTGAAGTAGTCAAGTATGTCTACACCATCTTTTTTCGATAACCCATTCGGTGGACAGTCTAATACACAAGTTATCGTGATTTTCTTGTGTATCTTTTTTAAACATGTTGGGCAAGGCTCAGCATTATTGTATTCATTACCGCAGATTGGACATATCGTCATGTTTTTCCTCTTGTTTCTGATAATAATCGTTTTGTGCAATTTGCATGGTCATTGCATAACCAACCCATTTGTTTATGACGATGCATTGCTTCTGAATCTTGGATGATGCCACAACGAACACATTTTCTATTCATCATATCTCTCACCATAATGCTTTTATAATTCGGTCATACTTTTATCCTCAAGAGTATGCTATCTCCCAAAATCTGACACTTGCTTGAATCCTGACAATATCTTCTGATGCAAGTTTCTTTTCTTTAGCATCTTTGATTAATCGCTTTTTTGTCTTCATGGTTCTTATCCCTCAAATATATGGTTCTTTGATATACCCACTTACATTTTCAGGTTTCCCATCACAGTTTGGACAATATGGGTATGGCACATGCCTAACTTCCCCACCACCAGCCAATTCTCTAAATTCCCTGAAATAAACAGAAACATAGCAAGTTGTCTGTTGAATTATCGAATCACATTTGGGGCAATGAAATCCATCATCTTTCATAATGAAACGCTTCTCCCACTCCATTCGTTTAAGTTCAGTTACTTCTCCGATATCAATCTTTGTCCCCATAGTTTTATCCCTCTATTCATTAGTATCCCCGTCCGAGTGTTTTTCCTTCGTTTTTTCATAGACGCTGAAACATCTCATCCGATTGTTGAACCCAACTAAAACACCAATACAAGCGACAAACTTCGCATTGGATGGGCAACTAGGACAGATGTAATGAAGGAAACCGACTTTTCTTCCAACTTCAATAGCATTGATGCAATCCCTCAAAAGTTTATTCGGATTCGGCAAACTATGTATCTTGTAATGATTGGCATCTTCCTGAGTGTAAGGCTGGTCAGCAAGAATCCCCCTCCAATTACCTTTCGGGAACTCTTTTGTCACATCACAAAGATAAGTAGGATTAACTGATGCATCAATATCAAGCGTCTCATCATTCATCCCAAATCCTTTGTTTGGATAATCTTTTGCTCTGCCACCACAGACATGAAGCAATGAATCAGTATAGGAACAACCAAGTAGTACTCTTGCCCTTTCCAAGAACCCATTGGGATATGCACCATAGTATTTTATTTTCGGTCTCGCTAAAAGCCAGATATCGCAAATCGGTCGGTATGTCATTATTTCACATTCCATTTCAAAACCATTTTGATATTGTTTCCTACTCCAGAATAGAACTCACTGCGATTTTCTTTTTTATACCTAATCTGCGTTTTGTCCAATGAAAGATGACCGACACGTACATTTTCGATAATCTCATCTATGAGTTCGTTATCGTGTTTATAATAAAGCGTTGGAAGTATCCCCATCCCATCTAACTCTTGTAATTCATCCCAACTTTCGTTGTCTTTTAAATTTTCCCGCATCTCATCATAATGTGGCATATCTTGATAATTTTCATTTGTATATTTTATATGAAAATCTACGCAGATGCTCTCGTTTTGTATTCTGCTTTTGAACTCATCTAATGTGAGTTCGATATTTACTTCTTCATATCCTTTAGGTAATTCGCTCATTTTTTCTCCCTATCCTACATGAGATTCTTTCAATCTTTTCATTAATTTTCGAGCCTGTTCATGATTGCTTAGAAACGTATAGAGTTTATCGAAATCAGCATTCTTCCATTCCATACCTATGATGATTGATGAAAGCAACACGGGGTCTTTCTGGACGTAACTAAATAATTCCATAGCAAAACCTATTGCATCCGATAATTCACCGCATTCGTCAAGCGTTACATTCATCTTGCTCAATTCATCTGCCTCAAACGGTGAACACATCCGCTTAAAATCTTTGATGGCATTCTGCCAAACTGCTTCTCTCACCATAGTTTTATCCTTTTCGCTTCATGGCTTTTCTTTGTTGTATGGGCATCCGTCACAAGCATAACCAAGATTGCAGATGACGTCATCTTTTTTCATGCAGATGCCATTGACTATCCAATGTGGTAGGTCTATCGTAGTTTGCTCTTTCGGGAGTTTCTTTGTATCGAATTTATGTGTCTTATCATGCTCAGACCGAAGCATCGTACAGACATTGATAATACATATCTCTGTTTGTTTGACTTTCATTTTTACTTCAGCAATATATTTTGCTGTTTCCTGCAAAAAATAACTAAAATCATCGTCTCTTCCGGTATCTATTACCAAAGGTTCTATCCCTGCAAGTGACATCATGAAATTTTGATGTTTTTCGTATGCCTTGCTCCAATTACAAGCAAGCGGATAACAATCCTTACAAAGTGGTGGCCCACCGACATTCACTATTTTCCGTTGTTTCTTACAGGCACAGCATACACGTTGTTTCTTCTTTTCAATATCGACCATACTATTTTACCTCTCTCAAATCATTTCTAATTTTCAAAATCTCTTCTTGAACGCTTTCAAATCCAAAGCCTTGTAATGAAGAAGCAGAGCAAGTTAAATGCCAGATGGCGTCTTTCAAAGCATCTTTTTTATTCATTCTACCTCGCCTCTGTTCGCAATATAGGAATATTGTCAATATTTTGAGTAATGATTTCACACGTAATCATCGTTTCAAAATTGAGTTCTTTATTAATTTCCCCTATTGATTTTCCACTATGGAATAAATCAAGTACTTTCTGTTTTTTCTCTAATGGTATCTCTGCGACCTCTCTCTTTCTAAGTATCAAGAAATGATTAGGATTATCTGGACAACTTGATTGTATCCAGAACTCTTTTTTATCTGGAAAATCCTTGATAATACTTTCAGTCATCTTATCAAGATTATATTCTTTTTGACAGATTGGACATATTCTTTTCATTAGAAATCACATCCATTCGGACATTTTATCTTAAATGGTTTTTCTTTTAGATTTATTTTTAATGTTGCTCCACACTTTGGACATCTCTCACTCATTTTTTTCCCCTTCACTCATTTTTTGTGTAGTGGTTTTGCGTCATTGAAAGCCACCAATGCCTCGGGGATGTAATAATAACCGTATTTGTCTGTCACATAGAAGTTTCGTGTCCGTGGTATCCTGACACCTGAGATTAATTCATAGTACGCAACACCGTTAATGTCTGCTGTCTTGTAAACAATCGAAAGAGGGTATCGACCATGACCAATGCAGGAACCAACAGTTTGAATCCCGTGAATATTCAATTGATAAACCATATCACGGATGCAACCATCGACACGAAATTGTTTATCCGCCAATTTGCATACAACATTATTTCTTTTCTCAATGTTCTTCATTAAGTATCACCCCACATTTACAGCATCGGTCAGCATCTAAAGAGCAAGAGAAACCACAGATGCACTCAAGATGACCGTTTTTCTCTTCCATCACGCAATGGCATCTCGGACATTTCGGTTTCACCGGTTTCCTCATTAAAGTCTCACCATCGGTTTCCCTGTCTTTGAATGTAAAGAATGAGGGACTCTTCGTATTCTTCTCGCATCATAAATCGAAGTGTCCACATTTGGTTTTTTTATCTCAGGTATCTTTGTGTCTGGTGTTAGTTCCACCCATTCATTGTTTTTTGCTATGTATCGTTTGCCGTCTTTGTCTTTGATTGGCACACTCATTGGTATGTTGTTATAACAACAAATATCTTGGACTACTTCCTTGACGTATTCCGGGTTGAATTGCCCCTTTAAAATGACATGGTAGCCCCGTGTAGTGTCCCAGAGTTCAACATCTGGTGATATTTTATGTAATGCTACTTTGATATCACGTGCTATCTTCTCTGCTTCTGGTCTTTGTTTCACATCGTCAATGTCCACATCTACAAAGATGTCGTAACCGGTGACGAGTGATGCCCAATTATCAAGAAGATATTTCCTGTGTACATCTAATTGCTGAATATTCGATGTCAATTCAGGGAGTTTAACAGATGCATTGCTGATGTAGAGGTCAAAAAGTGTTTTTTTGAGGCTGAGTCGCTCTATCCAGAACTTGATATGCTCCAGTTTGAATACTTTCAATGGTCTAATAGGGACGTTGCGGTCTTCAAGATGTTTTATTACGATTACTTCACGGTATTTGCAGGCGTTCGCTATCTTGGTCAGATTTGCTTCATCGCTGTAATAATCACCCCATTGTTTCATGTCTATGGTCATTGTTTTTTCTCCTTGCAATTACGATGCAGTTCTGTGAATGCTTTTCCCTGTCGTACATATTCAGTGATGCTAATCGGCATCTCCAACTTATGAGTCTCCCCACATCTTTGACAAAGAAAATCCTTATCAACACTATGCACACACCAAGCAACATCTATCTTTGCCTCTACCATTCTACGTCCTCCACGATAAAAAGCAGTTTACAGTACGGGCATTGGATTTCAGCGTTCACGCCGGTCAGATTCTGCAATGGCGGGAACTTATGCGCCCAGTCATCTTTCCATTCTTCTGTTTTGATAACATCAATGACCATATCACAATAAGGACAATCAACAAGAAGTTCACCTGCCCAGATTGCATTGACTTTTTTAATCGGTTCTTGGGTTATTCCCTCCGCCTGCACCTGCAAATATGTCCATCCTCTGTTCTCTCAACTTAGAGAAGTGGGAGCAGTAAAGAACCAGCCAGGTGTCGAGAGAGACTCAAGACTCGTAATTTACCACTCCAAAATTGAGATTGGTTTGTAGATATATAATGTTTCTTGTTTCATCCAAGAACAAGGCGTGCAGCAAGCCCTACTGCGAAAACAGCGGTGTATACCATGAGGATTTTAAGAGTCGAGGAATAATCCATATGTATTTGCCCTTCCATTTCCAACACCAATATCAGAAAGAACTCGTAAATTTAAGAACATTTCTGCAACAACGTATACGCTATACTACTTTGAACTCTGTTGCTGATATCTGCAACAACCTGTGTTTGTTCACCTGATGGTAAATAATTTTATTCGCATCGTCATCAGTCACTTTATCCCTGTTTTGGTTGACAAAATCTCTTAAATCAAACCTTTTTTTCCCCTCAATCCAAGTAAGAAACAAAGCAGTTCTGTCAGGTGCTTTTCCTTCAACAGCATGTTTTTCATCAAGTGTCACGATGGTTTCTTCTTTTTTTCCCTCCGTATTATCTCTTGCATATTTTTTAATATTATCCTTGTAATGTTGCCTTTGATATGCAGACATGCATTCTTTACATTGGCTCAGATAACCGGATTTGTATTTGTCACTCGGGGTGAACGCTGAGACCGGTTTTTCTTTTTCGCATTTAGAACAAATTTTTGTGGCAGGATGCAGAGATGCTTTTTCCTCTTGCGTCATGCCTTCCTCCAACCGCAATATTGATGATGGCTGGATATGAGGATGCGGGTCTTTTTTAATGATTTCTTCTAGTTTTTTCTTTTGGTTTTCTTTCTTATTAGTCTCATTTTGGTTTTCTTGTTTTTTTTCCAGTTCCGCTATTTTTTTTTCCAATGTCGTTATTTTTTCTTCTAATATTGTTAATTTTGATGCGGGGATGAAATATTCGTCATTAATAACGTATCCTGTGATTGTACCAGCGTCCATATCAAAAATATTTATCTTTAATTCTTTCCCGTCGTCAACATCTATCGTGGTTTTTAGTTTGAGGGAACTCATATGTTTCCCTGCTACTTAAACAAATCATCAGTTTTTTCGTCGCTAGTTATATTTCTAAGGGCTTCTTTGCTTATTGGTTGCTCTCTTACATACGTTTTCTGTATCTTTTCTTCATGCTCTCTTCCGTATGCTAATGCAACAATGCCCAATAAAGCAAAAAAACAGAATACGATAAGACCAGCGATGCCTGTGCTGACTGATAGCATGGATTCGAGATTATTTGTTTTTATTATATCTATTGCTGTGAATGGGAATGTAAACGCCATCCAAAAACTAAATACTGCGAGTACCGCATTGCCAGTCTTCATGCCCATGTCCTCCCTTTTAGATTTGGATTATTCTGACCATGACCGCATTTCTTGCAGATGATGGCGGGATGCAAATCATCGGAAAGAAATGAGATGGGTACCTTGCATTGTTCACACACCTCTGTCTTCAGTTCCGATGCAGGGATGTTCTCCGGGAAATCCCATTGCTTCTCATCGGTTTTTTGTGCTGGTGGTTTTACGATTGGTGATTCTTTCAGCGGTATCGTAGTGTCGGTTTTGACTGCTGTTGTTCCTATCTCTTTCAAAGGTGTCGTCCCTCCTTCTTTCAAAAGTATTGTTCCGACCTCACACACTTGCTCTGGTTCTTCTTCCTCGAAGAGAGCCTGTTGGAGACTTGATTTTCTTTCCCTTATGTTGATATAGTTCGTCCTGTTCGTCATATTATTAACTTCCTCCAATTTCCATCCTTGATGGAGAACAACACATCATAGGGTTCTCCACGTAAGCGTGATATACGCAACCGTTCAGGGCAATCCCCGTATTTCTCACGGATTGCAAAGTTTTCTTCTTTCGATATTTCTTTTTTGTAGATAATTTCAAAATGAAAGCCTCGTTCTGTTTCCCATAACAGGACCTGACTGCCTTCATGCTCCTGCATCAGAACTTTCAGCACTTTTGCTTCTTTAAGCGAAATGCCATCTTTGTCAATGCCTACCACGTTTTTCATTTTTTCCTCTTGAATCCAGATACATTCGGCAGATTGAGTGTCGCCTGAGTCGTATAGGGAGTGTATTTTCGTGTTCTTCTCTCCCCGCCGCCTGCTTTTACTTTGAATGTACGGTTTCTTCCTTTATAGCCATGGACGACTCGGTCTGTTCTGAGGAAGAAAGCAGCAACAGTTGTTTCATCTGGTTTTTCCACCCAGTTCTTTGGCAATGTCGCTTGTGCGTCTGCAAGGACCCTTCCTTTGTCGAGGTCTTCAAATATTATTGTCGCGGGCATGTCTCTTGGTGATTTTTCTAATGGTATTAAATCAATACCGGTGTGCTGTGTCACAATGCTGCGGTCGAAGAACGCTGAGTATTCTTTATCGTAAAGGTCAAGCCATTTTCTTGTTACATCAATGATTTTTTTCCCTGCTGTCTCTGTATCAGCCTGTATCGGTCCTTTGACCTCGAATGTGAAATCCTCAGACCGTAATTCAAGATGCCTGTCTTCCTTGTGCGCCCCTGTTTCACCGAATGATGTCATTCCTTGCGTCTGATAACCCCAAAGAGTGAGCCTTGAATAGAACCTTTTTGTGACTTCTTGAGTACGGATTCTAAGCGGCATCCCTATTCTAAGTCTGTATTTATGTATGATGTCTGATGGGATGTTTGCTCTCCATCGTTCATTGCTACGACCATGTGAGATATTGAGACTTGGTTTCTCTGGGATGCGATGCCATTCCCCTTTACGGTCTTGATAAGAAGATAGATACATCTTTATTGGGTCGGTTCTTGCATCAGACATCAATGCTCGTAGTGCTAAACGAGGGTACCGTGCTGTTCTTTTCCCACCATAAAGAATTGTTTCATACTCACGATATTGACTTGTCTTCGTCGTCTCTGTCGTCACATTCGTCGGATATAACACGCCTTTGCGGTCTTCCAATTGACCTGTTTTCATCATAGCGGCGATAAACTCGTCGAAATCCGCAGGCTTCTCTGAATATTTCTTAAATGACGCTTGTAATTCGTCATAGGTATAGGTCTTTGCTTGAACAAAGATATTAATCATTTTAGTCTCCTTCGCACATACTCCGAGGTCGATATCCCCTGTTTCGCTGCTTTTTTCCGCACTTTATTGAACAAAGAGTCATCAACAACAACCACACGTTTTGCACTCCTCTGGAACTCAAACTCTATCCCAGAGTCATGGAGTTTCTGTGATATAGCACGTTTTATAGCACCAGGGATTTCTTTAGGGATACGACTGCGTATCCACTTATCTAAATCATCTTTTTTGATGTAATAAAGTCTCTTATCTATAAAACCTTTGAAGAATGATTTTCCTTTCCCGCGCCCTGGTATAACGATGAACTGCATCTTTTTCTGTTTCACCAAACGGTTGACACGCCTGCATATTGCGTTCTCTTTATACCCAAATAAATCACCGATGTCTTTCGCTGAAAGCAAAAGATGTTTATGAACAACATCAAGTATCGCCTTGTCTGTCGCCAATGTATCGGCCCGTGTATGCATGGATTTAACATTTTCCTGCCTGCACCAGTGAACTACCGTGGAAAGCGGTATATCATGTTTTTTTGAAATCTGACGGAATGACTGTCCCTTCTTCACTTCAGCGACTACTGTTTTCTTTAAAGATTTTTTGTTGTTTTCCACAGTTTTACATCCTCTTTTATCATATCAAATTTCTTGTCGAATTCCTCATCTGTCGAATAGAAATGAATTTGTCGCCATGGGAAAGATTGAAACTCTGTCCATTTCACGCCTCGTTTAACGAGAACATACATGGGCTTCATGTCGCTGATTCTATTCTCTATCGCTGCTATGGTGTTTACTTGGTCAATACAATTGATGGTTTGAAGATGTTCCTTTGATTTTTCAAGGAAGAACTCAGTGATTACTGCCACAAAAAAATGTTCTTTAAAGGTCGCCTGCTCCATCAGTTTGGAAATAGGATAGTTGTTATATAAAGATTGTGGAAAAAGGGATTATCGGTTCAAAGTTATTCTTCTTCTTTTCCAAAGAAATCTCTGGGCTTCTCACTTGGCTTCTCACGTTTCATCTTCATATCCCAATTCTTCAGGATGCCCATGTAATTACGCAGATTCTTGAAAATCGTATGCATCTTTGTCATGATAAGTTCTTTATTTCGGATGTCGACTCCAGCGAGACCTTCCTCTAAAAAACGTGTGTCCTTAATCGTATCTAACACATCAAGGACATCTTGCGGCTCATAGATGCTCCTGCGGATATAATGATATGCTTTTTCACGAAGTTGTATCTCAAGAATAAATAATTGCTTGTTCAACATCGTCATATCGTCACAATCGCCATAGTGAATAAAAAACTCTGTAAGATATTGTTTATAGGATTCCAGCAAATGGATGTTCTTCGTCATGCAAAGTTATATAATTCCGTAATGATTTATAGTTTGCGACAACAAAGCATACAGGGAGTTGGAAAAGTGGATTTGGAGAAAAAATTAGAAAAGATTGAGGGATGCCTTAAAAAACACCCGGAAAGCCAACAGGATTTTGAGGCTTGTATCGCACCGATGACTGTAGAAGATACACGTGCAGCATTAAAAGAGTTAGATGATTCATTAAAAAAAGATTAAAACTCTTTTTTATTTTTTACGTTAACTCATCGAAATTCTTTTTCAACATTCGTGCACGTGCTTCCGCTTGACGTGCTGCTGACTTGCTTAATGCATCTTCTGATATTTGCACCGGACCCTTTATTTTTTTCATAAGTGCTTCTTCGTATTTCTTTCTTTCAGTCGGTACTTCTTCGAGATGCTTCAGGAATGTTTGTTCATTAGCAAGTTCTGTTTTGCTTGGTTTAATCGGTTCAATGAATACCGTGTCTATGCTGAATCCTGTGTAGTTCAAAGGCTGTTTCCTTAGTTCTTCAAGGTGTCTGATGTATTCTTCAGGTTCCATTTGTTTCTGGTTTTTATTATACGTCATTCCAAAATCAGTATAATCACTTGGTTTCAGTTCTGCAATGAATTTTTCTTTATCACGATGTCTGTTAAATGATTTAATCTGGTCGTCGATATTATTTTCGAGTCTCTTACGCCGGTCTCCCTCATTTATCGCCAATCGTGAAAGTTCATATTCAAGCCAGGGGCTTTCTTCAGGATGCGTTGTTGACGCAAGACAGGTTGCATGAGTAGCAATAGATGAAAAACACACTAGGTTGTTGAGACCATAACGACCTGAATGCCCTCTTTCTTTCAAATCATTTTTAAATCGCTCTATTTTTGAAAGCATCTCTTCCCGTCTATCTATCAGAGGGCCATCCAATTTGATTGTGATACGATGATAGGATTCTTGCATTATTTCTTCCTCTTCACAGGAAAAACCCTAATTTCTTTCCATTCTCGTTTCGTAGGTTTGCTCATCATGATGTAAACACAGATAAGAATGACAAGCCCAAATCCTATGATGAAGATGATGAAAGGTATGTACGTCTTCTCATATGCGACATAGAGCATTATAGTCGCAATTAGGAATAATGCACCAACTAGGATTGTCTTGGAAACTTTTGAAAGATTCATTAGAAAAGAATAGGTTCTCTAATTTTATATAGATTTGCACAATTACGTATACCAAAATCATTAAAAAAAGAAGAAAAAAGGAAATGAAAAACGATTATTTCCTGTCTATTCTACCTTTAAATTTTACTCCGTCGTTACCCTCAACAATAAACTCGTTCTCATCTGTCCGGCAGACCATCATATCACCTTTTTGTCCTGCGGCTACACATTGACCAACGTGCAATTGTTCAAGCCCATCCGACCGAAGTATCTGCTCAAAATCGACTGGTTTCTTTTGTTGCATGAAACAGGAGAATACACTATTTGTTAAAATATCTTTGCTATTTTTTACGTTTCTCTAATGCTTCTTTTATCTCTTTTAAAAGCACCTTTCTTTCGTCAGGAGTCATGGATGCATACTGCTTCTTCTTGTACTCACGGATATGTTCAATGGCTTTCTGCTGCTCATCGAGTTTCTTCTGTTTCGCATCATCATAATGCTTTGCTGCTTCAGGGTTCTCCTTCCGCCATTTCTGATAATCTTCTGTTTGTTCCCAATTACTTGTATCTGGTTTAAATAATATTTTATGTTTATCTTTTCTTTTCATATTATTTTCCTTTTTACTCTCTTTAATCATCTGAGTAGAATGCCTTTGCAGGCAACAAGTGCCATCTCAGTGATTGCTTTCGCATGTTTACCTTCATCTGTAGAAATTGTATCAAAGATAGCACTGATAAGAGGCTGACCATGTTCCCTTGCCTTCTCCGCCCACTCATGATATTTCTTCTGGTCAGTTTGTTCATCTAATTCATATTCAACCAAGTCCTTGCACATCTCAAAACAACAATCATCATCGTCCATGATAAAAATAAAAGCCTTGTAATCTTATATGTCTTGCTACAAAAACGTATACCTCATCGAATCATGGGGTCATTTTCTTTCGGCTGTTGAATTGCATTAAGAACTTCTGTTTCGATTTTCGCAATTTTATCAATGACCTCGTGCTTGTCCACTGTTACTTTAATTGTCTGTTCAATGACGAGCACAAAATCAATCATGAAGCGATGAAGTGCCTTATCATTTGTAATTTCTTTTTCGTATTTTTTCCCGGTATCAGTCAAATGCTTGACAACCAGGTCGAATGCATCCCCGAGAAACTCTCTCGCATCAAAATAGTTAGACACAGGCTACGTAATTACCTGTGCCTTTATAGATTTTTTTACGCATTATTTTTTTCTTTGTCTGGTCCAGTGAATTGACTGAGTTGTTCTTTTAATCTGAAGTAGGTTGCTCGTGCTTTGCCAGTTTTTCTCTTGAACTCAGCGACCTTTTCTTCAACGGTTTTGAACTGCGGGTCATTCTCGATTTCCTCAACAATAACTAAGTTGGGATTTTTCTGCAAGATGCTAATCATGGCAAGGCGTTTCCAAAGGTCAGGATTCTTAATGCTCTTTGAATAGACACGCTGTTGAAAGCACTTTATGAGACTACGGATGTTTAGTTGGATATTGGTTTCCGATGTATTTTCCTTTATGTAGTTGAAAACCTCGTATCGCTCGTCAAGTGATAAACCAGGATATTCTTTTTTGACAATCTGCTCAAAGATATTCATCAACTCATCGAAGTCGATTTCCACTTTGCAGTAGTTTACCCGTGTTACGACTGCTTGCAGGTGCGGATTCTTCCGATTTAACTTGTTTGTGATGATTATCATACGAGCGCTGAGAATAAACGTATTAGGCACGTATTCACCGTTCTCATCCTGCAAAGGCTTTGTTGTCATGTAATGGATGATTCTTCGTCCATTGACTTCCCACAAGCCTCCTTTGAGAAATGCGAGTACCTTTTCGTTGGTCATGAAACCTGCGATGTCATCAACGATAAGGACTTCTTTGTTGCGGTTCTTGTACATCCATATGTAAAACGCGGCTGGCGTTGTGAAACTATCAGTGTATGCGTAATCCACGTCTTTCAGTTGATTGAGAATACGATAGGTTTTCCCTGTTCCCCCTGGTCCTTCAACGATAGAGCCAAAACTGATGCCCTTGGCGACCATTTCAGTATACGCATCCATTTCAAGATACACATTTGATTGCAATTGGTCGACATTCATCTTATGAAGGTCGTCCTCAACTTTTTGTTCTTCTTTTTTTACTTTCTTTATCTTCTCTGCTTTTTCTTCTGCACGTGTTGTTTTCTTTTCTTTGTCTGTGTCTTCTTCTTTAAAAACCTTCAAATCCTTCCTCTCTAAAAGTTCAGATATTCCTCTCTCCGTGTCGCCCATAATAAAAAACCTCCGGTCTATGTGAGATATTGAGACAGGTTAAAAAGTTTTGGATTTATTTAACAACAGTTTTTTGGCAATTACAGGTTATAGCAAAAGTTTTGATACAATTATACATTCGTTTTCCAACCTCACTGAAATCGCTGCTGAATGTTACGAGATTGCTTTTGATTTCATCCTCGGTCATTGTTTTATTTTTCAAAGCATGATGTAATTTCCCTGCAACAGCATCCATAACCACATCTTTTGCTTGGTTTACTGAATCGGTATACATAAGAAGTTCAATGCAATCACATTTTTCAACAGCATGTTCTGCTCTTTGAACCATGGTTTCAAGGAACGCACGTTCTTCTTGAATCCCCATTTCCTTCCATATCGGGTTCAATTTTTCCGTTACTTCAATGGATTGAATTTCAAACCCTTTTCTGAATATATCATATTCCTTCGACATGGATTGTTTGAAATTCTCCCTGATGCGATTGCCGACTCTTTTGAATGCTTCTTGTGCTTCTGGGGACAGTCTGCTCATATCAGCAAGACCGAGCATAGCATCATCTGGTGCATGGTCATTTTCAAGATTGTCAATGATTTTCTTGGCGGCAATAATAGGGAGGACGTTTCTTCCAAACTCATCTTCAACAATGACACGATTTTGATGTTCATCTAAGGCTTTTTTGTAGAGTCGTTTGAGTTCTTTGAAAGTGACCATTCATCCCTCTTCTTTCTTTATTTTTTCAAGGTCTTTTGTGCAGATTCCGTCGTGATTCCAGTCACGGTGAAATCCTTCGACACATGCAGGGAGAATGTAATACCATTCATCGCCGGATTGATTCATGTGATGTCTGTTGTTGATTGCAAATCCGGTTTTCTTGAGTTCAAAAATCGTGAACTGATTTTCTGTCTGTGGTAGTATGTTATCGAGCAACTCCCTTCCGTTTTTCGCCTCAAATTTATCCATCGTACCGTTTTTTCTCTGCCACCCGAAGTTTTTAACACAGGCTTCCCATTTGTAATCAGGGTTCTTGCCGGTAATTACGTCATCGAGTTTGTTGGCTATGTCTTTATATTCTTTATCGTATTCTCTACTGCCTGGTGCTTCAAAAAGAACTTTTCCTGGTTTCACAAACTTATTATCTACCGTTAGTGTTTTATAGTTTTTGACGATTACGTACACAGAGGCAATACGTAAAGAGCCTTTTTTTCATCCCCCTCTTTTCATTCTATTGCCTCTTTTCCTCCCGACTGATTATTTCGTAGATTTTAAATACATCTGGGGGATGTACGGTCTATGCTGTCCGATGGGCAAATAATTGAGTTGTTACAATCAGGTCACATCAGTATTACTCCCTTTTCTGATAAAAATTTGACTCCCAATGGATATGATTTGTGTGTTGGTGGCGTAGAGATTGATGGGGTAATGCTACCGTCTGGTAAGATATTTCAGATTCCCCCGCTTACTTCGTTTCGTGTTGTTTCTCTTGAGACGATTACGTTATCCAATGCGTTTACAGCAAATCTGCGGCTTAAACAGAAATATGCGAGGCGTGGTATTCAGGCGACGTTATCACAAATTGATGCTGAGTTTTTTGGCACGTTGACTTTTTGTTGTTTTAATGGGAACTGGAAGGAGTTTGAACTTGAGGCTGATGTTCCGTTTTGCCAGATTGTTTTTGATGAGTTGCAGGTTCCTGCGTTGAGGGGATATTCTCTGCGTAGTGGTCATTATAAGAATCAGAAGGATAAGGTATTAAAATAAAATGTTAAAAATACCACTTCAGTCACGGTGGATTGTTTTCAAATTAAGTTTTGCGTGTTGGCTTTGGGATTTACGAGGGTTGCCAATTTGTCCGTATCATGGTTTTCATTCGCAGAGTTGGTGGACAGGGTATTGCAGGGAATGTAAAGAGATACCGGTGATACCGCCGATGGAAGATTCATGTGTCATGTGTGGTGAGGAAAAAGCGGTTCTTCAACGAGCATCGCCTAATGGCGACAAAGAGGTATGGAGTCTTTGTTGGGAGTGCGATAAATTTATTGATTGGAGTGAACTGAACGCCATGCATATGATGGTTGGAAAAGATTTTCCTGATTTTGATAAGTGGCTGTTTGAGAAGGAGCAAGTGTACCCTAAACACGACTGGTCAACAGTTGTGTTAAAAAAGAAGCATTAGATGTCGGGACAGAGGTTTTTCCAGTAGTCCTGGAAGACTTTTTTGAACAGGTCAACCTCTTGTTTCGGTGTCGCATTTTTAACGTGAATCGTTGTTTTTTCTGCTTCATCATCATATTCACTGATTTGCTGAAACTTGGTCTCATATGTTGTACCTGGTGGACATTTATTGAAATTGAGTGCATCTGCATCCATGATGAATTGCGATGCGTCTCTTATGCCGTAGAATGGTGTTCCTTCTCCTTTTTCAATCGAATCTTCTTGAATAACTGTTTCATCTGGTTCTATTATCTTGTATGACCGTTTGAGAAAGATGTTTGGGCTTTGTACGCAGATGCCATTACGTTTCCAATCATGGTAATAATACTCTTGGCATGCAGGGAGTGCTTTCACATCCTTCTGCATCGTATTATCATCATTTTTAAATATGAACTCAAGTCCGTTTTTCCCATATTCGTAGACATCTATGTTTGAGTAGAACCGCCAGGATGCTGCACGTTCGAGTACCTTGCTTTCAATCTCACCGCTTTGTATTTTTATGTTAGGCTCATTGTCTATCTCCCAGAGGTCTTTATCTGTTTTCTCTGTGGTTATCTCATGAACTTTCCGCAGAAATAGAAAATCATATTCAAGCGTTCTTCTCCCAGAGACAGGTGTTTTATAGAATTTTAAATTGAAGTCTCTTGCAGTGAATGTATTATAGGTGACTTTATCGAGGTATTCCTTCTGCCATTTGTTCGCTGTTTTTTTCAACACATTTATTATTTGGTTGAATTTCTCTTCACCGATTTCCTCGTTTAAATTATATGAGACTAAGAGTTTCCCTCGTTTCACAATTTTCCCTCCAGTATCTCATCGCAAGTACGGTAGACTTCTTCTACTTTGAGTTTTGGTTTCCATGTGAATTTCCGTAAGAATACTCTTTTGATTGCTTCTGGTGGTACATCACCAATATATTTTACTTCAGCGTATTTTTTATTGAACATATCACGGAAGAACATGTGATTTGTATCGAGTTTCGAGGGGTCAATCTCAAATATCGCTTGTCCCTCATTGTTCATCATGTCATAGGCACAAGCAAAGAAGATAGCACCTTTCCTGTTTCGGCTCATGTTGACGGTCCCAATGCAATCAGCGATGCGTTCATCAGGTCCAATGATTTCATCATTACGTGATATCTCCCCTACACGTTCGTATTCCCCTCGTTTTATGCCTTCTTTGCAGATGATTGCAGCATTCTTAATCAAAGTACCATGATAGAGAGTATCAAAATGTTTGCTTTTCGTTGGAAGGTCCTGGTAATGAGTTGCCATTGGAAATATAATGAGTTGATATTGTTATAAGTGTTATTACAACTGGGTATACAAGTAATATACAAGTGATATACAAGAATAATTCCAAAAGCCTTAATAATCAATATGAGTTACGATATTGATGGTAACTTGGGAAGAGGTGGTCAATAGCGCCATCGAGGCTGGTGCTGTTGTCTCGATTCAAAGCGGGAGGAGAGTCCTTTGCTATGATGAAGGAAAACACATTATGACTCTCTTTAAATAAAATCATTGTATCTGTTAATAAAATTATTTTTTACGTATCTGTTCCCATGATTAAAAATTTGCATAGCGATGCTGTCTGTTTTTTCTGCATCTGATTTTGGATTTTCAGATGGCTCAAAGATATTTGCACCATATGATTCGAGGAAGGTTTGATTTTCGCTGATAGGACGGTATTTCTCAAGCGTATCATAACCAAAATGAGTGCAATGCTCAAGGATTTCAAATGGTACTTCTGTCTCTTCAGAAAGTTCCTTCAGAAAGTCTTCATTAGGTAGTTTCCATTCATTCATAAACGCCTCCCGGCAGTGCGTAAAATACGGTTCCATGAGGTTTTCACGTTCATTTTTGAGTTCATCTGCGACACAATCAAGAAACTCGATTGCATCGTTATGTGATTTGAAAAAGGGTGATGGCTCAAGGCTATGCTCGTTATCACATTTTTTCATTTTTTCTTCAACAAAATCCTTCCAAGTACCAGAATCATATGATTTGGAAAGGTCTTTGATGAAGTCATCTCTTGCTGTAGAAGAACTGAATTTAGTGTTGCTCCATGCGTTATCAATGATTTTATCTGCAAGATTCTCTGCGATATGTTTCTGAAGGAAATTCTGCTTAAAACAACTTTTCAATTCAGAACGGTCATTTTCTGCAAAATCATTCGCTTCATCTTCGCAGATTGTTTCTGATTCAACAAGCCTATCCAGACCATCTGTAGGGTCAAGTTCAAGCGATTTTTTTATCGCGGTGATGAAATCGCTTTTTCGTATCCGTATGCTTTCTTCTTCAGGGTAGTACCTTGCATTTTCATGCAGGTCATGGTGAAGTTTGTCTATGTTGTCTTGATAAGAATACAGGTCGAGAAGGTCGCCAAGAAAACTATCTTTGTTACCGTATCGCACCTCTCCTTCACCTGTGGGCAGGAACTTTATTCTGCTTCGTGCCAAAGTGTACTCAACGTCGGCCATCTTCCCACGTCCATTTGCTTCCATATGCCTTATCTATGAACTTCTGTAACTCTTGCATGGCATGTTTCGCCCGTGCCTCTACAAAGGAGATGGAACGCTGACACGCGAAAATAACATTCTGATGCCTGATGTCTTTGTATTCTTCACCTGCGTATTCAGGAAGCCCTTCGCAGAATGTGAATGGTGGAAGATACCCAAGATTCACATATCCCGCACAGATGTCCCAGGACAGGTCCATCCCACCGCCCGAGAGAGCAAGATAATATTCGCCATCATCGTTCCGTTGGATGAGGGTGACTGCACCTGCATCGTCAAGAGCCTTTTTTAGTTCCCTGTCAGTGAAACGCTTTTTATGAATCTCAAATTCCTCAAGTGGATAGAGATAATTCATCATCGGCTGATATTCCTCGTTTTCCATCTCTTTATCAGTGAGTTTGAAAGGAAGTTCCCAATCATCGAATTCATGTTTTTCCCCGAAGTCATAGTGTTCAGTCTGTTTAAACACTGTATGTGGGTAGAGTTCTTTCGGGTCAATACGTTTCTTTACCAATTTTATACCTCGAAGTATTTTCTAACCATTTCAGCCAATCCATAAGATTCAATATTGTATTCAAGACGTTCATCATCAGGTCCATTAAAGCCTTTGAATTTCTGTTTTTCGAGTTTATTCGCTAATTCCAGCATCTTTTGAATATCATATTCTTTCTTTGTCTCTCGTATCCGATTCATGCGTGTAACATAGTTCTGGATACCGCTTGAAAGGAATTTATCCTCATAGCCAGGTCCAGTTCTGTGATGTTTTTCAAACGTGATTTCCGATGTGTCATCCTCATAATTGTCATTGTCAAGTAAACGGATGTGATGCCAATCGTTATCAGTCTCATAATGGAATTCACCGTGAGGATGCATGGCATTGACCGCATATTCCGTCATGCGGAGTTTCAATTCGTCTTCAACGCCTTTCACCATCTGAACGAAATGCTCCTCTGCGGTCGGATAATGGTATTCATCTCCGAGTTGGCATCCTTTGATATATCGCCCTTTATCGGCTATTGATTCAATGAGCCGTGGTCTCCCCTGATGCTTGTTGCAGAGTGCATCAAGTGCCTTCCAGGATGTACGCAACTCCTGTTTCAAATCTTCCGGGAGGTTCTTCCATGCTTGTCCGTAAAGGACTCTTTTCTTTAGGTCGTCTTCATCCATTTTCTACCTTAGAGAAATTATTTGCAATAAGTTTTCCAGCATCATCCTCTTCAAAGAGTGCTTTTTGTTTAGTATTGAATTTCATTTTTCTCTTCATGTTTTTCCCTCGTCAATTGCTTTAAAGAACTTCTTTTTTGCTGATTCTGCGCCCATGTCAATCGCTTTTTCTTCATCGGGTGTGAGTTTACCAGTCCTTGCTAATTCTTCTTTGAATTTCTTTTTCAGTTCAGCGATTTCTTTCTCGACTTGCTTTTTTTTGAGTTGCGCTACCTTTTCTTTTAAAGTATCTTCCATCCATGCGTTCCAACGGTCTGAGCCACGTTCTCCACCGAGATTCTCCCGTCGCATTTCCCATATGATTTCTTTGTCTTTTCTTGAAAAAGGAAGTGCTGTCATGATGGAGTGTGTATCATCTTTATCGTATTCTGTAATGATAAGTGCTTCAGTTCGGTCTTGGTCATATTTTGGTCGAATCCATAGTTTTTTTCCAACCCATGCTTCCATAATAATCCAATACCGATTTGATTTTGCTTTCCACACTTCTTCTTTTAATTTTTCTAATGCGAGTTCTTTGGCTGCATCACTATCAAACCGGAATTGTATCATATCCATTTTCTTATTTGGTTTTTCAATGAATGTCGTTGGCTGATGTTGTCTGCCACTTGTAACAATTGATTTAGCAACAAATTCTAATTCTCGTCTGAGTCTCAATCCATCCATTAATCTTTGTTTCCGTTTATCGTCTGCTTTATTCCAGCGTTCACGCTGATATGCCCGTGCTTCCCCCAATCCAAAATGTATCCATGCCTCTTTTGTTTTATCTACTCTATCCATAGAGGAAAGAGGAAATCGACAGAGGTCCCATTCATATATTCCTGAAAATCCAATAGCGCCTATCAAGGCTATGCTCTCTGTTGCTTTCATCTGTTTCTTGAATAATTTTCCATCAAGCGATTCACAGGTCATTTGACCTTGAAATGCATCCTTATCAACGATGCAATGGTCATCATCGAGATATCCGGCGAAGGTTTGTTCACATTTCTGTGCATTGGTTAGAATTGCATCCTCGTTCATTTTTCCCTCATGATGTCCCCTTCGGTAGCGAGTTTCATTAATGACCCTGCCGGATAATCGTTTCCATTCGGGTTTAAGAATACGAAACTCCCTCGGTCCATGAACCAAGGCTCATAGTAAACCTCAATGTCTTTCGAGAATTTAAGCGGGCAGTTCCCGTCACATGCATCAATGATGATGTGGTCTTTCTCAATTTTTATCCTTCTGACTGCCATTTCAGGGTCATATAAATTGACGATGACTGAGTTATCCCCTGTTTCCCCTAAATCGCCGAGATTCCCCGCAAAATAGAGTTCTTTTTCGTATGCGTCTATACGTTGTCTACCTCGTTCTATGGATTTGATAACCGTGTATGACGTCGGGTCTACTATTCTGTTGAAATCTGGACGGAAAATCGCATCGGGCATCTCATATCGAAGCCCATTTTTTCCTCTGCATGATGAACTCTGCCCAATTTGCCATTCGCAGGAAATCATCGGTATATCTTTTCCTTTGATTGTGCAGTTGATTTCTGTACCAATTCTTTTGCAACTCAATGGTAATTTCATTGTCTTTCTTCCTCCCATTCATCGTTGTCGCAATCCCAGTAGAGATGAGTTGTTTCATAGTGTGCAGGAATAAATTCCGTGCGTTTACCATCACCGAATATAGTATCATTGAATTCCCATTTCCCTTCTTTCAATATCCGTTGCTTCTGCTGTTTAATTTCTTCAAGTGTCCGTTCTTCAGTGAAATCGTAATATGGTATCCCATCATCTGTTTTCCGCAATTTGTGTCTTTTGATGATTTTTACATCATCAGGATGCAGTTCTTTTTCGTTATATTCTTTCAGGCAAATCAATACTCCTCGGGTATCGCCTGGTTTTGGCTTCATGATTGTACAATCATCTTTCTTTCGTAGTACAGGAACCAGGACAGGCGGTTGTTTGTTTGGATAATATTCGCCTATGAGAATATTGATTATTTTCACCTGTTTTCCTCCTGATGTTGTTCTCGTTCAAGTCGCTCAAGTTGTTTGGTCGCCCAACCAAGAAATGCTTCTTCTTGTGATACTTCCCCCTTCGTCCATGCTTCTGTGCTGAGACAATATAATGGGAGTTCACCAAGGCATTTCTGTATCCGCTCAAACCGCTTCGGGCTTATCGACAGAAATGTCATGTTTGCATCCAATCGCAATTCTGTGCTTTTTGATATTTTACCGGTGTTTGGATACCAGTCTTTGCTTCCATTAGACCATGATATCACAATGCCGTCTGCATCTGCCTGTTCACTCCGCATTCCATAGCAGGTCAATGTCTCAATTTGTTTGTTAGCAGTGATAATTGCTTGCCAGTCACGTTTCGTGAATTTCTTGCTTGCTTCTCGGCATTCCTCAGTTACTTGCATTTTTTCACCGTTCTGCATCTGTCTTTAAATGTGCCATTCATAATCCTCTTTCATAAATTTTAATTTTTCTTCAGGGATTTTTCTAATACCTGAAAATGGTAACTCACAAAGTAACAGCAATTTGTCTGAGTACGTCGGTAATTCACGAATAAGACCACCGAGTTCAACGCAGTCCATGTCTGCTCTTCTGATTTTTTCATTATCAATTAAACAAATATTTTTGCTTATACCTGTTCCTCCAATCTGCTGGCATACTTGAGCATCGTTTAATATATCGTTTTCCATTTTTTCACCTATTCAAATCCTCTAATGTTTGTCCCTCATAATCTGTTAAATCCGGTAAAAATATTGGAGATTCAGGAGAGTCGTTATCTTTTACGCAGATAGCATCATGGTTCCAATCACGATGGAAGCCTTTTTTGCATGCGCTGATGATATGAATATTATTTTTACCTTCTCGTATCACTGGCAGAACCGTGTGACCTAATTCAACACGTAATCCATCTTTTTTAAATGGAAATATTTTGATGCTGTCAACATCACGGTCATATGCAGACAACAACGTGCCATCTAACCACATAGCATGTACCCTGTAACCAGTCACATCTGTCTCCCAGCCATCCGATGTTATGAATGCCTGATGATTTCTTGTATCTAATAGTTCTATTGCTTTTCTTGAGAAGATGAAGAAATCTTGTTTATCGTCATATTTAAGCAGTGGCTTCATTTATACTCCTCTTTCACTCGTTCAATACATATGCCGTCTCTTGCCCAATCACGGATGAACCCTGATGCACATTCAGGGAGGAAAATATGTTCATATGTCTCAGTTGGATTAACTTTTCCAGGTGGTATCCTATCATCCCAGATGTCGTCTGTTTCGCGTATTGGACGACCAGGAGTGATAATCGGACGCACAGTGTTTCCTGATGCTGTTTTGTACTCTTTTACAACCGATGGTATCCTATTTTCATATTCTATTTTTAGCACAAATCCTGTTTTCTTATAGGGTAAAACTTGGACGTTTTTCAATTTACGAGTATACGATGTAAACGGATAACCCTCGAAAGCGTTTTCCCCGATTTCTATGATATTTTTGCTACTCATCCTTGAAGAATATGGACCTTTTTTCTTACCATTACGTTCAATGAGATAATAAGGAGATTCCCATTGCCTATCATCATTTTTTTGTTCCATCATTTCTCGTAATTCTTTTTTAAACTGACGGAATTGTTTGTATTTCTTAGCATTGGTGTCTTGTATGAACTCAAGTAGTGGTTTCGCCATTTTTTAATCCTAACTCCTTGTCCATATCAAGACTTTTCAGTTCATCGAGTGATAAGTCCCATGCGTTCTGCTTTATCCAATTCTGGACGACATGGTCTTTTATTGAATAGGTCATTGAAGGTAAATCCCATTTTTCTGCTTTCAATTTATCCGATAGGTCACGTGCATTCATCAGCATCTCTTTACTGACTTGGCAAAGCGGCTCACCGGTGCTGTTGATGATGTCATCCCATTCGTCCCTATACGAGTAATCAGTGAGTTGTATCTTCTTCCATTTAATGGTCTGATTGCATGCCTGCAAAAGATTTAATGCTGAATCCTGCAACCCCCAAACCATGCGATGTTTCACATCATCAAGAAGGTCTGCTGTCGTAGAATGACCATATGTTTTATCTTTCCCTTTCAGCAACTCCTTCAAACTAATGTGGTCTTCGTTATGCTCGAAATTGCTACCATGGTAACGTGGTACCCGATTATATTTCTCAAGAAAAGACCTGACTTCTTTCAACGCTGGCGTGTCGATTTGCTTCGGTATCAATGCAAGACATCCAGCAACATCGTTGAATGACCTGAAATCAGAATCGACCTCGTAACAAGGATATTGACCTAAATATTTATTCCAATTTATCATCCTTTTTCTCCGATGTTTGCTGTTTTGGTTCTTCAGGTTCTTTCCATTGTGGTTGTGTCCCTTTTGGTGGGATGTAATACCACCAGTTCTCGATTTTCACGACCTCTCGTCCATCGAGCATTGTTCCTTTCGTATCACCATACTCATTCACGATGATTTTTTTCTCCTTTGTCGTGCATACAGTCTCGTTATCTATTCGTGTGCAAACCCGTGCTTTTATGAATACCGGTGATTGAACCATTCTATCTTCTCTCTTTATTTTCTCTTATATTTTTTCCCACGCTTTACCCTTGATGACATATTCTGTACCATTACAAATTATCTTATCTGGTAATCTTTGACAAACAACCATTTGTTCCTTATGCAATTTTTCACGGATTGCTTCTTTACAAAACTCAGCAACACTTCTATATTCTGGTTTTTCTTGGATGAACCTCCGTACTTCCTCCACCAATGGTACAGGAAATGACATGCCTCTATACTCAGTGCTTTCTTTTGACCGTTTCGTCATGGTTTTACACAACCCCCATAATGGTTACAAGTACCTTGACCATTCCATTCGCATTTTCTTCTACACTTTTTTCCTCTATAAACCCTCATTTATCTCCTGACGACATCATAAAATTGGTCTGGTCGCCCTACTGCATAATGTTGATAGAGAGTATGGTCATTCCACCATTTCACAAGCATCCTCGCATCATTTTTTGAAACTTTATCCATGATTACTTTACCAGATTGCGTCTCACTAAGCGCATTATAAAGAGCATTTACTCCATCATCAAAATAATTATCGCAATCCATCTCAGTGGCACTTGTACGTTCATCCCGTTCATCACCATAGACCTCTTTGCAGAGCAAAAATCGCCCGTCTTTAACTTTCCAATGAACAGAACCATAGAATCTATCATGACTTGCAATTTTCCTCAACGCATGCACTAAATCTTCCTTATCGACGTTTATTTTCATCTTCTTTTTTCTCCCATTTCCAGTTAGGATTCTCAATGTTAGGATGGATACCTCGCCATATTTCCTTGTTTCCCCACCCGGAATTGCTTCCACCTGTTTCATAGGCGATACATTCGTCAAACTCACGTTTACCTTTATCCATTGCATGGCAGACAACACGAACACCGATGTTCCAGCCTCGGATATGCCCTTCGATGCCGCTGTCTGTTGTACCCATTCGTGATGCCCCGCCTCTGTTGCCTTGAATATCTGCATAGAACCGCGCCATTATTTATCCTCCCATTTCCAATCTTTATTCATTCTGCCCTTTTTACCATAATGACATCCTTCGACAAAAGCAGAAAGCCATTGCTTCGCCTGCCCCATTGTAAGACCTGATTCCAGTGT
>Ga0209777_10000273_pt1 | contig 89038 bp, 154 predicted proteins | sample FrelakmetHBP12HB_FD_187147 | JGI IMG/M metagenome (GOLD analysis project Ga0209777, IMG submission 187147) | Freshwater lake sediment microbial communities from the University of Notre Dame, USA, for methane emissions studies -HBP12 HB (SPAdes)... | ecosystem: Environmental > Aquatic >...
ATGAAAAATGGAATGGAGAAATCAATGATACGCTTATCCAGACGACAATAAACGAAAAGAAACAGTTTCTATTCACACCAAGAGAATTACTCTATGCAAGAGTACGATGGTTAAATACACAAGACCCAAATAAAATCATAGTTAGGGCACTCTGATGAAAGTAACTTGTCCGAAATGCAAAAGAAGAATACGAATACGAAATCAACGAGTGATAGATTGTGATTGTGGACATCAGTTTTCACATCGAAAGTTCTACGGAGATGTCAATACCTATTTGGTTGATACAAACATCTTCATCTATGCGTTGAATGAGGACAGATGGAATGGTGAGGCGTGTAAAAATGTTCTCAATGAATCCCCCGACAAAAATCGGTCAGACCGTGGATTTAAAAGTCTCCTGTGTAGCAGAGGCAGCGGGAACAGCAACCTGCGCATTGCGTGGATGGTATGAGTAAAACTCTTTTTTTATTTCCCTCTGTGCATACACTATAACGAAATGTATTTATACTTCATAGTGCATACACTTTACTGAGGTATGAAAAAATGGAACGAAAAAAATTAACCCTACAGGACCATCCTACTTTCGCTGGATGGCTACAGGCTGGTGACATCCGCCCAAGCATCAAATCACTTGAGGAGATGCTCGCTGAGACTTTATATAATAGCAACAGGGTTCATACGCCAGATTACACGCAGCTCTACACGTTTGAACGAAACTATATCGGCCTTGTCATCCGCAAAGGGGTCGAGACATGAACAACTACATAGAAGACTGGATTTTCAAAGACTGCCTTCCTGTGAATACCCTTGTGATGGCAAACCGACTCAAAGAAATCCTGGATGAAAATAATACAAACTGTGCACTGAACCTAAAAAATAACAAACAGCTCCGACGGCTCATCTGGCTCATCGCATCACAAGTCTACGGGGAACTTGCAATCATCGACATGAGCAAAGAATGGGATAACATGTATGCGGATTATAAGAAGGAGGAATAAATGGAGCAGATGACCATCATGGTTGAACAAGAGACAAAGAACGGACGGAGATATAAACGGGGGGAACGCGGCTTGGAGACCATGGAGAAGAGATTCCTCGCAAGCAATAAAATGAAGAGGTTCGTTCGGAAGATGTCTTCTCTTTACAGCGTCCAATTTGTTGTTCCTAAGTTCGTCCCAGTGTTTCGCTCTACCCGCATGAGGACATGCGATGGGTATCATTACTCAGATAAGATAACCATCGACAAGAACTGTCTGCATACGAAATTTTATCTCCGGAGCCTCCTCTGGCATGAAATTATCCATTCCTTTGTTAGTGATAACTACCATATCGTTTACAATGAATATGCATTGCAAAATAAACAAGTCCCATCGGTGAAATCATTCGAGAAGGATGCATTTAGATATGGATGCGGGGACGGCTCGCACGAGAGTCAGAACTGGAAGGTCTCCTGCGACTGCGGGATGTGGCTGAAAAGCGTAGCGAAAAAGAACTCCTGGGTCTGCCCACGATGCAACGTAACGCTCGTCAGCACAAACGAATACCAGAAGCTCAAAAAGATAGCGCAGCTCGGCTCAAGAATCTCACGAGTGGACATCAACAGATTCAAACCGTGGAAATCAAACGAGAGAATAAAAAATGAAGAAGAAAATTAAAGAAAAAATCGTGATGAAACTCACAGATGAAGACCAAGCGAAATTCATGAACCTGAGTTTCTCTACCAATAGCATCAATTATGAACTCGACAGACTCATCGAACGAAGACTGAAAGAACATCAAGAAATATGGGAGTATATCACTAAGAAATACAACCTTGATAAAGACAGAAGATGGACGTGGAATGGAAAACAAGAGGTTTACATCGATGAATCAAAAGAGGGGATGAAACAATGAACCAAATAAATATAAGAAAAAAATTGGTCACTATCTCTCTAATGGATGAAACTAAAGGAGAAGACATACTTAAAAAAGTCAATGAACTAATCGAATTAATGGATGGTTAAGAAGGAGAAACAATGAACCCGTTCAATCCATTTAACCCACCAGACATCCCAGATAGACCATGGGACTGGCCAGATGATGACGAGGATGATTAAAATGAATACGAAGGAACATACCATGACACCAGATGGAGATATCATCGTCGATGAGACGTATAAAGGAGAGTTAGGGGAGACCATAACAAGACTCCGTGGAAAACAGTTCACCTGCACCTGCAACAACACACTGAAACTAGACACGTTCGCAGCATACCCTCATTACGGGGGCCTTGCTGATATTGATGGAAAACATTGGTGGCTCTACGTCACCTGCCCCCACTGCAACTACGAATGGAGTTGGCACAAGATACTGTCACGCCTTCAACGGAGAAACAATGTTTGATACAGACAGAGGATGCAATTATTTCCATGATATGAGACAATGCAAAACCTGTGAATATCTTGGAAAAGATACATGTCCATATCACATACTTTCAGTCGGAAGAGAAGAACCATAAAAAAACAATGGTTGGCATAGAGAAACGGGCAAGTATGGGAATTTTATTCCTCCCGAAAAAATATCATTCCATATTGTTTTCCCGCTTCTCGCCAAAAACCATAAAAGAGGTAAACAATGAATGAACATATTCAAACAGGAATTATCTTAAAAAGAAGTTATGTAACACCAGATGAAGAACCAGATGAACAATGGGTTCCTTTAAAATGGCTGAAAGAACAAATACAAAAGAACACAGAACAGGTTTTTGAGAAAAAAACAGAGGATTGGATTCCTGTTATCCGCATTCCTGTTCTTTACTCATTGCTGGAAGAAAAACCATGAAGGATAAATACTACCCGAAAGAGCTGCTGGAAAAAGATTTACAACTCATCAGAGACATGCATATCTCAGACGAATCACGGATAGAGAAAGGAGACGCACTCATGCACCTCTATTACAACCAGGAGAAAGAATGGATGATAGACCATCTGGCTATCGTCGATTATCGAGAGAACATCTTAAAAGAGGAATAAAATAATGAAAGAATGTAACTTTAAAACGACTGCGGAAATTCCTATACTGCATGACCATGCTCCAACCACATGGACGAAATCATACCAGATATGTATGCTAAAACCAGGAGGATTCAATGGTAAGAATGAACCCACCCACTGCTGCGATGGTGAAGAGACCTGTATCATATGGATGACAAATGAAAAAAAATCAAGCATACTTAAAGAGAGGGAGAGGGAACGATATGAAAAACTTGGGATTGTTTTCAATGAAAATGGATATTGTATCTATTGCGGATGGAGTAGAATTGCCAAGGAAGGGTGCGGACACTGCATAGAAAAGAAGGAGGAGAAAAACCAAAAAGATAGGAAAGATTAAATGATACTGTGGCTGGCAGAGGGAGAGGTGGATGAGGAAATAGCATCCCATTTTTTCCTCCGAAAAAAATTCCATCCTCAAACCAGTTTTTTTCCGCCTCTCCCGCCAAATGCCACACAATAAGGAGACCAAAAAAATGATAAAAAAAATGATAACAGAAATCCATGCAAAAGCAGACAACATCTGTGATGATGCGTATCTTGAAAAGCTCTCTGATATCACGGGGCTAAAAGAAAACTATCTACGAAAACACAAGGTTGCTGAGAAACTGAGGAGACACATCATATTCAACGATGAGCTCGCAGAAGCAATATCTGAGTATGCTGGAAGAGCCATCAAGATAACAATAGAAGATGAATACGGGAGGTGAAAACATAATGTTATGGAAAGTAGACATATCAACAGTCGGCACTGGTGCTGTATTGGAGAGAGCAAAAATCGAATGTGGACGAGCACAATGCCAGCTGCTTGAACAGCAGAATGAGCTGCTGAAAAAGATACTTGATAAAATGCCATAAAGGTTGACCGGCGGTGGGAACAGTGGTGCTCCCTTTTTTTGAGTTCCATTTATCATTACCTCAAATCTCACACCTAGGGAATACCACTCCTAGAGCCGCCTGCCAACAAAAGGAGAAGGATATGTTTAAATCAAAGAAGAAAAAAGAACAATTACAAGAAATTAAATTGAATCATAGATGGTTTCTTGACATACATGGATTACCCTATACGCTGTTTGACAGATTCGGAATGATACTAAACAATCAACCTCAGCCACTGGGATATTCCTGCAAACATCGAACAAGCGGTGGATTCTGTGATGAATGCTGGGATGTATTCATCATGGCAGGATTGAAAGAATTAAGAAGGTGAAAGAAAATGAAGTGGATACGAAAAAGAAAAGTAAAGAAAATAGAGAAAGAAATCGATAAAATGCCCGCGCTGACGCTTGGGGACAAAGTCGAGATGCTGATACGAATACAGGAGCCAAAACAATGACAGAGATGCAGGACATCTGCAACTATCTTGAGACGCGAGGGTTTGAATCCCTCAGCCTCAAAGGATACCATATCCAGGTCTATAGAAAAGGCGGACTCCTCATCAGAATCGAGGACCAACAGGAGAAGAAAAACAATGACGAATGATGACTGGGTGAAGGTTATCAGTTTCACTGCTGTGGTGATGCTGCTGACCACCGTCATCCTGATGTTCTTCTGAAGAATGTGACGAGAAAGGCAGGACCAGATACAAAGTCATTGATATCATCTCCTAGTTTTTATTTTTATATCTGGTTCACCCTCGACATCACAATCTTTTTATAGCGACTATCTGATTTCAATGTAAGGTGAAGTATTCATGTCATGTAAAAAGGTAACAAAAAAGCATTCTATCTGTACTATGAAAGTAGGGAGCAAATACCGGGTGACTCATACCCGAGCAGGGAAATACGGCGGATTGTTCATCCATGAGTCTAAAGGAGGGCTCACAAAGGCTCAGGCGACGAGCTACGCGAACAAACTCCGCAGGGAGATACTCAGCCAGGTAAAACACATCAAAGAACGATACACACCATATCCATAGGTGGCTGGATGACAACGTATAAAATCATCCGATTCAGCCGCAAAAGCGGAAGGACAAAGACCATTCGAAGAGGACTCAGCCTCGCAGACGCACAACAATGGTGCAGCAGACCTGATACACATAAAATCGGCAGTGACGGCTGTCCCATCTGGTTCGACGGATTCACCAAGGAATGTGAGTGATATGGTGAAACTCAATAAATGCAACTTTATCGGCTATATCATAGCGTGGGAAGATGGTAAACTCAGCCATGATAAAGAAATGGAGCTTTTTAGTTATATCATCAAAAACAAGCTCAACCTTTATCTCCAAGGAATGTACGGGAGACATGCGAAAAAACTTATCGAATATGGATACTTAGATAAAAAAGGGAAAATACTCGCCCATATCTAATATTCTTTAAATTCTTTTTTATTCCCGCTCGCTTTCAATACTACTTCCATGGGTTTCATCTCAATCAAATCCTCTTTTGTGATACACTTCGGACCATGCTTCTTCTGAATATATTTCACCGAGATATACTGCACGACAATCCCTGAGAGAACACCTGTGAGTATCCCAGCGAAAAAAACAAGAGCATCGGTCGTTGTGATTAACCCAGGATTCACAAACTCATCCGCCCTTAATTTATTCTGCGCCATACTTAAACCCGTGTCATCGTCTTCTGTATCCGTGTTCCAACCTTACATCGCTTTTTACGATTGTTCCAATGTCCTTTTGGACATCCAATCACAATCATTTTATTCTTGCTGATATGTTTCACACGGAAACTCCGCTTATCGAAATATCCCGGAGCCTTTTTCCTGCAGTGTCGATAATTTTTCCTTACTTCACAACCAGGCATTTTAACATACCTCCTTTTTTGATTTTGCACACAATTTATTGAATTTTTTTATTTTTTTATTCGCCAATGATTTCTTGTTTATTTCCAATAGTTTTATTGCATCCCAAAGTGGTGCTGATTCAGAATGATAGTTGACATCTTCAAAGCTATCGAAGAGCTTTCGCAATTTCTTTTCTCCATCGGAGAGCTTTGCCTTCTTTCCTGCTGAAAGCATCCCACAGTAATCAAAGTTTTCGCTGCATCTCTGTCCTGCTTTAAATTTTCTGACCATGATTTCACCTTCTTTTCTTTTTAAACTCAGCGACATACCTGTCGCAATCACCACCAGTCCGAATGAAACGAACTGAATTCAGGTTCACCTTCATCCCGTAGAACCGTCGCATCTTCCGTTTCGCATCAGCAAGGGACTTCGCACACACTAACGGCATAGTTCACCCTTTACATTTCTTCTTATATATCCTCATCAGGAACTTATGATGGGAACGCTCCTGCTGTGACAGACGCGTATACCCGTATTTGCTATACTCCTTTGCTGCCTTCGTCTCATCCTTCAGAAGATATTTTAATCGCTTACAGCCAGGATGCTTCACCATCAGCACTTCACCACTTATTCATATGGAACAATAGGTATATTAGCATTTGGAGCCTCCGCTGTAGAAACAGGGGTCGACAACCTCCAGAGCAGCCACGCGAGCGCACCAGCAGACACCACACCAACACCAAGCCCCACCTTATTCCAGACGGTCTTCCCAGCGAAATACGTGATACCAAACAGACTCAAATACCACAACACATCCCACCCGTAATAATTCAACGCCTGATAGACCCAATAGTTCGGAATGTCAGGATGGTCCTTCAGATACTTCTCCACATAGAAATACCCGATGTCTGTCGGCGTCGGGATGACGTCAAGGAAAGCAAACGCCAGGAACGCTGCAGGGATGATGGCTTTCGAGGACTCCTGCTTGAAAGTCTTCTTCACTTCCTTGAACATGTCAGCCAATAGCACTTCACCACTCTATAAATCAATCACTAAGTATTTATAGATTATTCTCAATATCAACACCAATATGCAATACAAAGGATTTTACCAGGGAGTCTCCATCATTGTCCCCTACGGATACCTCCGCACACTCACCATCAAAACAGAACACGGAGAGAAAACATTCCAAGTCGGATTCAAAAAAATAGAGGAACAAATAAAAGGATTGAACAAAGGAGACCTCGTAGAACTCGAGTATGAGAATTATGATATCTTCAGAATCAGAAAACTTTAACTGCAGGACCTGCGGCGCCTGCTGCCAAGGGCTCCCCCTGTTCGCCTGCAACGAAGAACAATACAACCGCTTCGGAATGTTATACGAATACCGCGGCCTCACCGCAGTCAGACGCGGACCATACTATGTTTTCATCACCGAGCCCTGCAGACACCTCTCCTATGAAAACGGAATGTATACATGCCTCATCCAAGACCACAAACCACTCCTCTGCGCAAGCGACCGCCCAGGCGGAAGAACCTGCCACGAGGCACGCAACTTCTACAACAACAAAGAAATACCACAAGGACTACGAATCAGATAGATATATTTTTTAGCATAGGTTAGCCTAGAATGGCCCATCGTAGATTAAGTTAGGTTGTGTCAGCCTAGCCTAGAATGGATTGGTATGAAGATTGGGATGTCGGGGTTTGAATCCCGATATCCCGTGTTTTAGTCCATTTGGACTGGCGTAGAGGGTGACGGAGGAGCATAAGGTGGTTCAGTGTGTTCTATTCTGGTAAGGTCTAGGCGAGCTTAGGCTATTTTATGATGGTTGGAATCGAATACGATTGATGGTTCTCCGTTTCTTGGGATGAGCACGAGCTGGTAATGGAATCCGGCTTTAATAAGGTAATCTCTCATCATGAGCTGCTGGTCGGTCAGGTCAGTTCCCTCGATTTTGTATTCAACGCACAATGGTTTTTTATTTATATCAAGATTCCATCGGTCTGGCCAACCATTTTTCTCTAGCAGTATACCGTATGTGTTTTCGTACCATTCATCCGCTTGTTCTTCACTCTGCGTCATATGTCGTTCTTTTCTTTATTTTTATTGTCGTTGCTCTCCGGTTAAATGTTTTTACTGAGGGGAGGAGGTTTATCATTGCACTCACCTGTGGTTCGAATGTCGATGGATATTTGATGATGAGTGTCGTCTCTATTTTTTTGATGGCATCGTAATATTGTGTCATCATTGGTTTTCCTACGGAATTGAGTATCTGTGGTGATGAGGCGAGATAGTAGTTCCCGTTTTCCATCCATTTTTTATCTTGTGTTAGGAAGGTGGTTTCTGGCTCAACCGCGACCATGGACATCATGTCTCTTACGAACGACATCGATGGGAATATCGGGTGTTCCATGCGTGCGAAGTTTATCCCTATGGCTTTGAGTGTTCCGCGAACTTTCTTTCCAATATTGAGGGTTGGTTTTCCTTCGATTAGTTTGAATGTGTTAATTGGTTCATCAACTACTTCCGTTATTATTTCTGTTGATTTTCGTACAGTTGTGTGCTCCGGCATCGTTGATTTTGATTTTGATTTTGATTTCTCTCGTGATAATCTTTTGTGTTCCATTTGCATGTATCGTGTTTCTCCGTCACCACCCCATATCTCGGATAGTTCCACATCAATATGCGCTTCTCTCATTTTGATTATTGCTTCGGAATCTTGTATTTTTATTTCTTCTTTCATACTTTTTTTCTCCTATTTGTAATTTCTTCGTCCGCATTTCGGGCAGGCCACGGGGCTCTCTATCCTTTTGACCCATTGGTGTCCACAATAACGACATTTCTCTTTATTCATAGTTTAATGTATAACTTATGTTATATATATAGTTTTATGGATGGTTATTGAAACTATCTTTTTAACTAAAAATCAGATAAAGTGCATGCCTTCTTGAAGAGAGTTTTCACCCATAATCTCAAATTCAACCGTGACGCTCTGCTGCCCCCAAAGTTTTTTCTTCTTCAGAAGATACGACTTCATCTCACGGTTATGCTTCGCCCATATGTCTTTAGGCATATATGATTCTACGATGAGGATGTTATCTATACATACACCACGATTACACGATGCGGATGCCCATGACCCAGTTGCTTTTACAGTTGTTGTTCCACCAAACAAATCACGCATCTTCTTCTCCACCTCAGCGGCACGCCCCTTATGCGCTTCCTTAGAGATGCGCTGGTCCACATTGCTCGAATCTGGGACAAAAATCGCAACTTTTGTGTTTAAATCGGGAGTCATGTCAGGAAAATCAAGCACGTTCACCCCGTGCTTCTTGTACTCCAGGTGCGCCTTGCAGACGGCGGTCATCTCAGTGTGACACTTTTTTTTAGAAGTACCAGATGGACAACCGACTTTCTTTAACGCTTTCACACATTTTACAATGTCTTTGTCGGTCGCCATAGTAACCAAGAAAATAATCATCAAGCCAGCATATAAAGTTTTACCACTTGTAAGCAACCATCGAAATTCCTATGCCTATTCTAACTAACCGACCAATAGTACAAATCGGTCTTTGGTCGGTACTCCCAAAAAGACTCAAACAACCTTCTGCAATAAGAAATGCGGCGGCTACGTTGAATATATCCAGTTTTTCTAATTTCTTCGCCATCGAATACTTCACCTTACTCAATAAATCAACTATTCAGTATATAAAAGTATCATCAAAAAAAGAAAAGAGAAGGGGATGATTATTTCCTTCGTCTTTTGTGTTTTAAACAACGACCAGTCTTTTTAGATTTTCCATGTTTGCATTTTCGTCTGCGAGCCATTATTTAATCACCTTCGATGTCGGTGTACTGGATGCTTTCTGCAACCATGTCGACCGGTTTTTTTTCTTCCGAATTTGCACTTTTTTTTCCTAGACATTTTCACTTCACCTTTTATTTATTTTATCGGCGTCGGTGGTGTCTTCGATGACCACCTTTCTTACAAGCTGCAACCGCTCCTCTGAACGATTTACCACTTTTTCGTTTCTTGCCGACACATTTTGCGAACCAATTTGCTCTTCGTGCCAATTATTTCACCTTCTGCTATTGAAATCCACTTATTGGTATTTAAGGATGCGGTAAAAAGATTTGAACGGAAAAGAGACGAAAAGTATTTAAATTATTTTATTATAATATTTCTCTGGTTAATTATGTCGTTATGTCTCTTTAGCTTCCCATGTAGCGACTGTGGACAAACCATAGAGAACCCGACAAGCATTGGACAAATATACTGCGATGAGTGCAAACGAAAACGAAATAACGAATCAAACGCCTACTATAAATATAAGAAATCTTATGAAAACAAGCCCTCTTTATAGAGCGACAGAAACATGTGCGTGTTCTGCAGGATTTGTTCCCCAAGCTCCTCTTCGGTCGCATCGGTATCAATCACCATTTCTTTTGCGAGCATATTGATGAGGCTTTTTGCAAGAGAAGATAAATCATCTCGTATCTCTTTGTCAGAGTAAAAAGGCTGACAGGTATACTTATCGCCATCGCGCAGGATGATATTGTTTTCCATCAATTTCTTGAGATGATAAAAGACCAATGATTTAACGATTCCTGTCTTTCTGGCAATCTCATTCAGCCCGATTCCTTTTCGTGCGTCAGAGATAGCAAAAACCACCTTTACAGCAATTGTAGAGTCACTAGGCATCCACAGCTACCCTTCTTCTCGTATCATCTTATCGATGGACTCCAGCGCCTTCAAATCACGAATTGTGCCATATTCCTTTGCGATGCGTTTCGCCTCAGTGAAATACTTCTTTACAGATATTCGTGAGTTCTCGAATCTATTATACAGAGATTTTGCCTCCTTTGGAGCGATTTTCCGCAGGAGTTTGTTATAGAGCTGTATTCCAGCACTTATCGCACAGCTTGAACATTTATCCAAATCTTTCATAGAAATTGATATAAAATAGTTGCATAAAAATCTTTCTGGAACTGCTCACTAAACTCCACCATTTTTCTTTTACTCCTTTTGAAATATTTGTAGTATTGTTTTTGCAATGAGATGGACATCTGCTGGCGGAACCTCAAATGCGCCATGACCTTTAAGATAGACGATTCCTGTGATTACCCGGGCATTCTTAAAGCCTATCCTGTGGCAAATATACTCCATTGACTCGTCATCATCTGTTGTGGAATTTATGGAAGTGCTGAGTCGTTCTAACACATCTTTTATTGTTTCAGTCATGCTTTCTCTTTCACAAAAAAAGAGAGAAGGGAAGGAAGGGGGAGGATTACGGTCCGGTTGCCGGAGGCGAGAGTGGTTCCTCCGGTTTCTCGGGAGTCTCCTCCCCGACGTTACACACTGCAAAGTCTTCAAAAAGCCGCCGGATGGTTCGGTCAAGCCTTTTTTTCTCACGGAACACATGTTTGTCGAACCCATCAAGAAGTTTGCTTTCCAGCTCCTTCCGATGGTCCATGAGTTTAAGTATCTCCTGCTTCGCCTCATCGCAGGTCATTACCTCCGCCTCCTCCACTGGTAGCTGTTGTTGCCCCTCACCATTTGTCTTATCAGCGAGTTCTTCTGCCATACGACTATGCATCGTAAAACAAGGTATTAACCTTTTCGATAAAAAATCAGTATCCCGTCTGAATAATAAAAATAGTATCTTTCGTTATCCCGGGATGCGTATAGGTCTTTGAGGCGCTGCCGTTCACAGAGAGTTTCTTACTCCATGCACTGTTCGGCAGCTTCATACCATCAGCCAGAAGATATGCCCAGAGAACATCCGCGGTCTGACCCGTATTCCGGATGGTATATGTGATGGAAAAAGGAACGCCGCTCGGAACGGTTGATGGATAGGATACTGGTTTTACAATCGTTGAAATCCCATGCTTCATTTTAAAACACCACATCACTATCAGAAATGCAATGAAAACTTTAAATACCTTATCATCTATCTTTCTTACGAGGTTAAAAATGCCAACCATAACAGACTCATATAATATGTTAATTTCCATTGCTCAACATGGAAAAAGTACGATACAACTTCCGATAACATATCCATCGACTGTAGAAAGTGCTACCCCCTTCGATATCACTTATACCTGCAAAAATACCGGAACAATTACTGATACACTCTACGCTCATCTGCTCGTGGGTGGAATCGAACTCGCTGGTTCATATTGGAGTCAAAGCGTCACTGTGAATGGAACTGTTACTAAAACATATACTCACTCGGGAATCACAACCACAACAACAATAGTACTCGAAACAGGAAGGATTTAATTTTGTCTAATTTAGACAAAATCTTTTATTTTTTCTATAACTTTTTGTTCATCAATTAATTCATAATCCCATATTATCAAAAGAGCATACCCATTTTCTTCGAATATTTTTTTCCTCCCAATCTCAGTTCGTCTATATGGAATCTTTTCCCCAGTGTGCCATCGTTCACCAAATACTTCAATGATTTTCTTATTCCCAGTTACATTAGTGAACTACCACTCAAAAAGTTGGGTGGCTTCTGAGGTCTGGTCGTCGTTGCCCCAGTCACGGGCTGGTTCACTCACAGCCCCAGCAATATCCATGTAGGATGTTGCCCTCTTCAAGATATTTAATGCACCATTGTAGTCGGCATTGAAACTTGTTCTATGGCAGGTGTCGCATCTGAACTGACCTTGTGTTGGTCGTTTCCCGTATTCATTGCATCGTGAGCAGGTTTTGCTTGTATCGTGTTCCTGCATCTTTATCACTGGGATGCCAAGCCATTCTGCTTTGTATTCTATCATCTGAGACAGTTTCAGGTATGGCATGTTGCTGACGATGCGGTTCATCCTGCGACCTTTAGCATGGTTTCGTATTCCTTGGAGTTCTCCAAGGACTATCGTTGCATTGTGTTCCTGTGCAAGGTCAACAATGCTTCGGCTGATTTTATGCAGGGTGTCGTTGACCTTACGTTTCTCGGTGTCTTTGATGCGTCTGATGACACCGAGCAGTTTCTTCTCACCAAGTCGTTTCCGTAGCCATGCGTAGTGTCGTCTGATGCCTCGAACATCTCTTCCGTAGAACCGTGGTCTTTGGTTGTCGAAACTGCCACAGACAGTTGCTATCACATGTTCTCCGAGGTCTACAGCAAGAATGTTCTTGGTGCGTATTGGTTCAATCTGTTTCTGTATGACGATGTTGGCAAACCATCCCTTCCGTTTTCGTCTGATTTTGCTTTCCAGGAACTCTGCATTATCTGGTATCTGCTGGTGTGGTCTGATGGCGACCCACAGGCCACCCCTGCGACCTTTCACTGGTATCTTGAGCCAATACTCTGCGATGGAGTTTGGCTTGTGCTGGACTTGTATGAGGTCGTTCCTGATGCTCAGAGGATATTGATGTTCTGGTTTGATGGTCTTGTAGTATCTTTTGGCTTGTTGTTTGTTCGCTGAGTATACTCCAAGGTCTTCTCCAGTTTGTAGAAAATGCTGGAGGTTGTCATACTCGGTTTGGAGTATTTGTTGTTTCGTAGCGGTCATTGCTACGATTTTTGCGGTGATGGTTTTCTGTGCCACAAATCTTATATACACCTATAGGTATTTAAGATTTATGGGCAGGTCAAGTTCCGCAGTATACAATCTAAATTACCATGTTGTTTTCTGCCCGAAATATAGAAAACAAGTCTTGGTCGGAGATATTGAAATTTTCCTCAAGGACTGTTTCAACATTATCGCTGAAACGAATGGTTGGAAAATCTTGCAGATGGAAGTTATGCCCGACCATGTGCATATCTTTCTTTCAGCATCGGTTGAGCATTCCCCGATGATGATTGCCAAGATACTCAAGGGTGTATCTGGGTTGCAGTTGTTCAAAAAGTATCCTGATTTGAGGAAAAAGTTATGGGGTGGTCATATCTGGTCTCCGAGTTATTATGTTGGCACAGCAGGAAACATTACTTCTGAAAATGTTAAGAGGTATATCGAGGAACAGAAACGCAATTCATCCACCAGTTAAAACTGGTGGTCTTCTTGCTGACGACTTATAAAATCAGGACACAAACCATCTATAATAACTTGTCCATCTCCTACATATTTCCATTCGTCATGAAAATGATTCTGCAAAAGATAATCAAGGTAGAGTTCATGACCGTTTGGAATACTAATAGATAACGCTTTTTTTCCGTAATCTTCATTTTTCCAAAGTATCTTATGTGTATCACTTATCTTTTTACGAGTTTTTTCAGAAAGTTTTTTCCCCTTTCTACTTAAACCTATCCTGCTCCACATTTGTCTTAATTCTTTTGCTTTTTCAACACCATGAATTTCTTCATAAGTTCTTCCCCGTCTTGTTTCACTCATAACCTGCTTTAATTTTTCTGCTTTTTCAATACCAAAAACATCTTCATATGTTCTACCTTTATTCCAAGGAACTTTTCCAAAATGTGCTTCTCTACTTTTTTGTTTTGATTCTTCTGTATGATGCCTCCCATAGAAAGGATTTTTCTCACCAGTTATATCGTATTTCTGCACACCATGTTTTCCCCGATTCCAAGAAACATGATGATTTTTTATCTTTTTCTTTATTTCTGTTGCACGTTCAATTCCATACTCTTGTTCAAGACTCATTCCTTTTCTTTTTGATTTGTATCCCTTTTTGAATACCATTTATTTTTTCTCCATGAGTCTTCGTATGACATCGGAGTATGTGTCTCCTACGCTTTTTAGTTTTATAAGGTCATTGACTAAGTTTTTTTCGAGTTCTACTTTTACTTTTTCCATATTATCACTATTATCTTAAATGATAACTTCATTTATAAGTCTTTCTTTTAATCGAAAACTAATTAAACGTAATAAATATATAGTCAATGTGTCAATGTCGGGTGAAGTCATTGCGAGGATTATAATACTCATCATGGGTGTCATCTTCATCTCGAGTGTGCTTCTCCTGAAATGGAGGTCTTGTATGGAAAAAGAACCGATGTTTGAGATATTCATGGATAAGAAGAAGAAGTTTCGCTTCCGGCTCAAAGCTCCAAATGGGGAGATTATCTGCCAGAGCGAGGGGTATGAATCGAAACAAGCATGTGTGGATACCATCGCAGTGCTTGGCGGGTATGCAAGGCAGGCGAAAACAGTAGATTTGACGCTGACATAAAAGAAATGATGGGAGGGAGGCGCTTCAATCTTTTTTTGGGGATTTGCCTTCGGCAAACCACTTCACCTTGCGCTCCCTTCCCCACTTTATTTTCAAGAATCGTTTTTATATTTACGGGAATGTGAATAAGAAATCTTCCATGACTGCAGATGCAGCATCAGTTCCTGCGTCATTGTTATGCATGAAGATGGGGGTGAAATAGTTAAAGGGGTCTTGGTCGGGGAGATAGTAATGTATGAGTTGCCCGACGAGTGTGGTCATTGCAGCATCTGAATAGACATAGGTATCTACGGATGTACCATAAGATGTTCCTGTCAGTAATCTTCGTATCATCTTTACATATCTCATAACTCCTATTGGGAAGAGGAGTGTGGGTGCTGTTGGGGTAGTGAAGTCAGCATTCCATTCAGCAACTTGATTGTAACATACTGTTGTTCCAGCGACCCATGTTCCACCGGTGCAGGTATATTGTGTTGCAGGATATTGTCCTACTGTTGTGGGGAGACAGGCGGTTTTTCCTTCTGCAGCAGCGGGACATGTTGTTGGTTTTAAACAACCAGTGGTGATAATGTCTTCTTGAGGAACTCCAGAAGTATTTGTATATTCTCGTACATAAAATATAAATCCATCTTTATTCGCCACTATATCTTTATATTGATACGTCGCTGCGTTTCTTGTGAACATCATCTGAAGAGTCCCACCTATCTGGTCAGCTGTGGTGGTGGTGTCCAATCGTGTTAATGTGAATTTAAACGTCAGGGTGAATGTAGCGGGGATGGTTATCGCTCGTCTGATATAATAATTGACGACGGGATAGAAACCATGGGGCATATTGGTGACTGTTATTCGATTCGGGGTTGAAGCGGAGACCGTGATATAGGGGTTTCCTGCTGGGGATATTGTATAATTTGTATAAAAATTCTCAAGGTTCCCCGCAACAGTTACATTTATTAATGATGCGCTGTCTATAATATTTGTCATTCGTTCACCAATTGAGAAATCATTGCACTAGCATTTAAAGTTTTCTTATTTATGGATGAAGAACGCTTGTTTCCCTGGCAATGTGTAGGATGTTCCGTTGAAAGTGAATGTCGTTGATGTCCCGAGGTTTGCGAGGTTTGCGAGAACATAATAGTTCGCAAACTCACGGGCGTAGACGCTCCCTGTCACAACATGATATGCTGCAACGGGAGTTCCGATAGTTGCAGCGCCACCTGTGCTATAGGGTGGGGTCATGAGAGAAAGGTCATCCCACTCTGCCCAATACCCTTTATTGAGGTTCCCATCGGATTGTCCGTAGAACATAAAGGAGAAATATGTCTTGGTGAGGTCGACAGCACAAAATGCGAGAACGGCATATGAATAGACCATCCATTGTCTCGCCGCAGTTGTATTTGAACCATCTGACAGTCCAGGGCCAGTTGTTATGATGTCACCAAGCGATGCACGGTTATACAATAGGTTTATCGTTCCGACTGTATCGGCAGCGGAAAGAGCATTTGTACTGGAGCTATGCCATGACGCGTGAGGGAATCCTTCAACCCATATCGCTTTCGTTGTGTTTAATATCGGGGTATAATCAAAATAAGTATTATATACATCACTAATGTTCGGCATCATCCATTTTGTTCCAAGATGGGTTTTTATATTCGCAACATGTGTTTGCTGCCATGGATTCCAATTTGCATAAACAGCGTCTTCAAAACTGGTTTTTGCGACAACGGTCCCTAAAGCATTTGTATATGTCGTCCAATATCCGCCACCGCAACATGTCGCATCATCAATAAACATCCCATCGTATGCTGAATTGCTTCCCGTGCAATCAGTAAGACAGAGCGCAGCGAGATAATTACTCCATCCTGAGCCAATGTTCATCAAACGAATATCAGAAGCGCTATCTGGGATAATTCGATGGTCTGGCGTTGCTGCGACAGTATCGTGAACAAAATAATCTTCGTGGTTCGTGCTTAATGTTGTAAAATCAGGAGCATATGTGGGCTCAAAGGAAGCATCATGATAGCCAATCATTATAATGTTAGGGTTTGTAGTTTTAGCTGTTTGAACATTCGTGGCGTGACCGCAATCACATGAACAGAGGTCAAAATTTGTTGCGATGTATGCTGCGACACCTGAGTTAGCTATTCGCCCTGACCAGCAGATACTCATTTTCTTGATTCGTGCAGTTGATACAGGGGTTTTTATTTGTACCGTAAAATTTTGAGTAGTATCGATTGGCATACTGAAGAATAGGTGTGGTAGGATTTAAATGTATTTCCTAATATTCGTATGCACCGATGTCTGGTGGTGCTACACGGGTTTTCCCGTCAAAATCTGTTGGCCATGTGTATGACATGTATCCATTCGTTGATGATGACCCATTATTTATCGCTGGTGATGTGGATTGCAGATGGAAATCTGTGCCAGTCGTCACGAATTTTGGGTCAGCATTTTGATAACTTGTCCCAAGAGGGAGGCCAGTGCTGGTTGGCGCCCCAGCGGTAGAATAATAGAGGTTGTTTGTGACAGTCCCATTGGAAAAGGCTGTGTTCATCATCCGTGTCGCACCAACCCTATAGATAATATTATTTGCCATCACAAATCGAACATAATAATTATTTGTGCGACCATTGAGTTGAATCGCATCTCCAGCACCAGACAATGTATAAATCGTGTTGTGTTTAAAGACGACGTCTGTACACATATTTTGGCTCGTACTAAGATATGTTACGAACCCCAAACCACCGCTTCCCACAACAAGAATATTATTCACAAACGTGATACGAAGCAGATATGTTGCAGACCCTATTTCGCTAGTAAAACTCAAAAGCTGTCCTGTGCCATGGATGAAATTATTCGAGAACGTGATATCATCGCAATGTTGCCCATTCGTCTGACCACCATCGACACCCATGCAGATACAACTTGAACATATATAGGAAGCATCTACATCATTATGGTCAATGAGGACATCATGGCTTGTTCCACAAACAGCAAAACATATCTTATAGCATTGACGGATAGTATTATAATTAAATTGTGAGTTTGAGACACTTTCAAAAGTATTTCCCTCACCAGTATTCTGTCCTATCTGTATGTTTGTCATAGTACAATGATTTACGTTGATATTATTCATGGCATTTCCGTTCTCGTTGCAAAAAAAGATTGCGTTGTAGGTCATGTTGGTAATAGTACAATATTGCACAGTGATATCATGACAGGGGGAAGTTTTCCCCGTTAACCAATGTGTTCCAATACCGCACTGGGATGAATTAGTGACATTAAGGTTTTGTATTGTTATATATGCAGGATATATTGAATCATTACCTATATCGAGTAGACAATTATAGCTACTCAAAGATATTCCTGTTCCATCGATGGTGACGACCTCGCTCCCATAATTCGTTAACGTGATTGGTTTCCCAGCAGACCCACTCTTTGTGATAATAACGTGTTCATGATATGTTCCACCACGGACATAGACAACATCTCCTCCGACCGCGGTATCCATTCCTTTCTGAATGGTCGCCCACGGTTTAGCAAGTGAACCATCACCAGTTGTATTATTTCCTGTCGTTGCGATATACCATTTATTCCCTGTTGGAGAAGTATTTACTTGTACCGTAAAACTCTGAGTTGAATCAATAGGCATAATATCATCTCTTAATCTTTCTACTACTATTTTAATATATTCTACTTCGAGGATGCCGTTTCAGACCCAGACCATTATCCATATGAGGAATACCATGAAGAAGAAGAGGGTCCCCAATAGGTATTCCAAAATCTTTAAAATATGCATCTATAGTTTGTGCCGTCCACGTAGCGCCTGAGTCATCTGAATAGAGATATTCTCCCCCTGCGTATGTGCCCGGCGAGGTCTGTCTCCAATTAATTAAATTAGCTGCATCCCCAGATGGTGCTCTAATAGCTAAAGCGTATTTTATGTTCACTAACAATGGTATAAAGTTAAACCATTCGAATACGTAATCAACTGACCCAGTTGTAAGATTATTGCCGTTAAATTGCAGGAATATTAAATCAGGTCCTGTTGGTTTCCCTAATGAATCAGTCTTACGTAAGCTAAATGTAACGGTTCCCGGGCTCCCTGTTCGATACCCTCGCCATCCTATGCTTGTCGCATAATGAGACGCTTTCGCGCCAACAGTCCCTATCGTGAATGTCGTTGCCCTCCAATTTACTCCATACGCTGTATCGACACCTGTTGTCCCTGTGTAAAACTGTTCAAAGAGAAATTCTTTAACCATATTTGCCTCTTATACTATCCCAATCCATGATACTTTATCACCACTCATCACTGCACAGGCCCGCACATACCCGATATTTGCGACATCAAGATTAATAGCTTCACCAGGAGCAAGCACAAACCCTCCACCAGAATACGGAGGGCTATTTACCCCCGATGCTCCACCAATATACATATCACTACTGTTTAGTGATACTGCTTTCACAATAGCGCTTATTACTACACTTGAAGTCAAAATTTGTCCTCCTGAAAGACCGGTAATCAGCATGGGGTTTGTTGCTGGGGTGGCAACAACTGTTGTCAATGCGGGTATAGTCACTGAACCACTCATTATATGAATTTCACCAGATTGAAGAGCAACAAAACCAGATGTCTGTAAAACCTGAAGATTCCCAGACATCACATGCGTCTCAACCCAGTTCCCAGACACATTCGCAGACATGGTCCCCGCATTCACATACAACCCAGAAGCAAGATACAACCCAGAAGCAACAGAAACAATATTCCCAGAAACAGAAGCAACCACACCCGCACCAGACAGAACCTGAATCACACCACTCTGCACAGTGACAAAACCAGAAACATACGCACCAATCAAACCAGAAATCACTGTGATAGAACCAGAGACAAACACGCCACCAGAGATGATGGTCAAAGCACCAGACATCACATGAACCTCACCAGATTGCACACCAATCAAACCAGAGACAGCGACAGTGCCAGAGACCTGCACACCACGCCAGATAATCTCTTGACCAGATTCAAGATACAACCCAGAAGCGACAGAAACAATATTCCCAGACACAGAAGTAAGAACACCTACACCAGATAGAACCTGAATCACACCACTCTGCACACTCACCCAGCCAGAGACACCAATATTCCCAGACACAATCACAGAACCAGAAGTGATAGGAACAGAAACAGCACCACCAGACTGAATAGTCACATACAACCCAGAAGCAATAGAAACAATATTCCCAGAAACAGAAGTAAGAACACCTACACCAGATAGAACCTGAATCACACCACTCTGCACAGTGACAAAACCAGAAACATACGCACCAATCAAACCAGAAATCACTGTGATAGAACCAGAGACAAACACGCCACCAGAGATGATGGTCAAAGCACCAGACATCACATGCGCCTCAATCCAATTCCCAGACACATTCGCAGACATGGTCCCTGCATTCACATACAAACCAGAAGCAAGATACACCCCGGATTCAACAAACACATGGTCACCAGAAGCGGTCACCCGTAAAGGACCACCTTGTTGAATATTATCAACATAGACTGTTCCGCTGACAAGTACACCACCAACCACATGAGCACCTGATTCAACAAACACATGGTCTCCAGAAATGGTTACAGGCTGACCAGAGATATCTGTTTTTACATCAAAAGTACCAATAACATATACTCCACTTTCAACAAAAACATGGTCACCACTAATGGTGACTGGTTGACCTGATATTGATGCAGTAACTGTTGCTAAAACAGCTTGACCTGAACGGCTTGTAAAAGCCTCCATTCGTGGCATACACACTTCACCTTTACAACATAATTATGTGATGGCTTGGTTTAAATCTTTTCTATCGAAACCTTTTTGTAGAAGGCAATCCATTAATAGACACATGCCTGAAAGAATCTCCCCTGATAGCTATTTTAAACAATCATCCCTCCAAGATACTCCGTATATCATCCCACTGCCCGTATGGATTCTCCTCGGCATCGCAATAGTAGGATTAATTCTAATTTCCGTGTATGCGATATCGAAAAATTAGAGGTAGAAATGGTTCAAAGAGCGTACCCCGAGCAGTTCTACTCTGAAGTAGATAATAGATTATTATATCTTGGTATCATTGTTATGGGCATCGTTGCCTGCGTCGCTATTGTCGGCATTGTTAAATGGGGGAAATAAGTATGCCACGAAATAAAGTCCCATTCTCGCAGTTATTCAAGACTCCACAAGAGAAAATAGCGGAGAAAGAAGCAGAGACAACTGTATTTGTTGGCCGGATGCCAATTGGTTTCACTGGTTTTCTAGACCATATCGCCTCATCGCAGTCTACAGGGGTGAAATGGTCATTCATCATTGATGGGGAGGTCGTTGAGGAGAATATAGATATCCTTGGTGTCATTGATACGCCACGGGAATTCGACCCTCCATATTTGATACGAAGCTACGTGGAAATACGTGCGAATAACAGTACGAGGATGACGCCGATGTTAGTTGCTTATGCGAGTGGTTATGCATATACGTTGCAGGAGATAGGGCAGATAGAGCCTATCCGTCCTCTTGAGTCGCTGACAACAATCGTCAGTGATATCCGAGGGGATTTAGAGAAGAAGACGCCGAAAGGTGAGGTGACTGATGAGCTTATCACAGTCACTGATGTGGTATATCTGCTTGATGGAAAAAAAACTGGTGACGGAGAGAATGACTTGAATTGGACTTCTTTTAGTTTGACAAATATGGGTCCTGGAAACCTCTATTTCTGCGTGAACAAATGGAAACAGCCTGAGGCGCCTATCGAAGTCGGCTCGACACGAAATATTGATTTCAGCGCACGGGGAGCAATCAAGAAGATTTATTTGATTTCTGATACGGGGAATACGACAACCGCATCGATTCATGCGTTGAAATGAAATTTTCTTTGATTCTCTTTTTTTATACAGAAATCTTCATATACTGATAGAGAGATTAAATATAGCATTGGGTGCAGTGATGCCAAAGAAAAACAATAATATTGGTAGGTTTAGCAATAAAGAAGTGTATCTGCGTCTCCTTGGTGAACTCGATGGAAAAATAGATTCATTAAATAAAGGTGTCGAGAAACATCTTGAATGGGCGCAGACAGTTTTTGAGAAATATGCGCCACTCGTGGAAAAACAAGGAGTAATGCTTCAAAAACTCTCAGAGGAGCTCCCAGACAAAGGATTCTGCGGGAAAGTCGATAAGATATATCAAGACCTCTATCCTGAAGGGACGGAAGAACCAAATGTCCCGCAGAAAGTGAATCTTCTCTGGAACGATAGACGATGGATGAAAGGATTACTGTATTTCCTCGTTAGCATAGGAGTCGTAGATTTCATTTTACTCATTGGACGATACATCGTGATGAAAAACATCTAGGTTTTTTGATAATGCTTATATAACAAGTAATGCATTACAATCTGTGGTGGGGAATTTGACTGAATCAGTTGAAAAAAAGGAGTGCAAGAACGCTCCTGATGGAATGCACTGTTATCATCGTACAATGTCAAATGTTGTTATCCCTGGAAAAGCAGTGATGGATGAAGTATGTTGTTTTTGCGGAGAGACAAAACATATAGAGCAAGAGTTGCCATCATCGTATTTATATTCCTATGACTCATCAAGCCATGGGCCATATCAACCAACAATGACGGTGGTGTATTAAAATGTTAAAATATTACGGCGACCGGTCGTGTGCTCCATGTCGTGAGACAAAGGCGATACTAGACCAGTATGGAATCAATTTCCAATTCATCGACGTCCAAGGAGACCCATTCTATAAGGACCGCACACCGATATTGGAATTGGATGAGGGAACTATGCTGAATGGGAAAGATGCGATTCTGGAATGGCTCGGAATGGTGCTTGGGGAATGAAAAAGAAAGACTCAGGCATTTATCTTGATAAACCAATAGACATGGTTGAAGGTTGTTGCCCTACAGTGAGCACGATGAGTTATAATGAAGAGATGTACGAGCAGCTTCTCATCCTGAATGGAAAAATTGAGCGGTTCCTGCAGTTCATCAAATACGCTGCAGTCGGTGGTTTCCTGACGACAGGCATCTACTTCATGATGAAAATAGGAAAACTATTCTAATGGCTTTTTTGCAGTGACATTCAGACTCATCAGATACCCTTCAAGGTCATATTTTGGTATCGCTGCCGCACTATTGTCGTTAAAACCATCTGGAAGAAAATCCTGCCACCGATACCGTCTCACATCAACGAACCCATGATTTTCAAGATACCGCTTCAAGACATTAAAGTCAAACGCCACTCCATGACGGTCAAATTCTGTTTTATGACCACCTACGATAGCTCCCCACAATCGCTCTAAATCTATTCCCTCGTTATACATCTTGACAGTCTTCTCAAAATCGCTCACAGCGACCCGGAGGATGCCCCCTAGCTTGAGAACCCGATACCACTCAGATAATGCCTTGTCTACCTCCCCGTTGCGCGAGAGATGGTCTAGGACGTGGCTACAATTATGAACAAGAGCTACATCAGTCATATATGAATTTTGAGGATACACTGAAAGATTGTAGACATTCTCAGTATATTTTTTCCGCTCAACTCTTGCAATTTGCGTAATAAATCTATTTCCAACAATTCTACTATCTCTGCTCATCCGATAAAAATGTATATCATATTGAATACTTGTATATTTTACTAATTCTGATGGACCTCTTACCACTTTATAGATGGAAGGGATAATTTTATTTCTTAATAGAATTGTAAAAATCTGCATTGCCATTTCCTTTGATGTTGTTGTTATACTATATCCAGATTCTCTTACATTCGTTCCATCTCCATTTATATATGATTGAATAAATGCTAATTGTTTTTTCACTGGTAAAAACATCATCCATTGTGGTAATTTTTTTGTTGTTGCTTTTACTCCTTCACCAAATAGAGAAACAAAAAATGATGCGACTATTTTTGAAGAAAATCTTGGTTCTAAGATATTTGAAGTTTTTCTGTTGTTAATTGGTTTTAAATGAAATATCTCCCACATTAAGTTAATTACTTCTGTCTCATACTCTTTTTCTTTTATTCCGAATGAAAAAGATATTGAACCACCAGTTTCATTAAGGTCAACATCACCTTCACTTGCATAATATCCAATCAATTTCATAAAGTTTTCATCTATATTAATTATTCTTTTTATTTTTTTACCATTGCTATTCGGATACATTAAATATCCTTTTTCTTCATAATAACATTTTCTTGGTTTTTTTACTTTTTCTCCCCAGAACCATGCTGTTTTTTTATCTATTTTTAATAGTTTACCGATATAATCATATGATTTGCCTGATTTTCTCATTTCAATTACTTTCAAAAAAGTTTTATTTTTTTCTCCTTGTTTTATGAAATCAATCAAATCAATGTATTGTAAATCAACAATAGAATCATCAAATATGTGTATAATAAAATCTCCCTTCGTGAGGTCTTTTGCTTCAATCCATCTTTCATTCCAAGATTTTTGTTTTCTTATTGAAACACTCTTTCCTGTCCGCCATCTTTCTCTTTTTATCGCTAGAAAGGGGTGTTCTGGGGTGGTTTCAATGCCTATCGAAAGATGTCGAGGGATTATTTTTATTAATTCTGCAACACATCTCCTTCCGAATACGCCTGTAACTAAACCATATCCCGTTTCCGTCAATACTTCTTCCCCTTTAACAACATCTACTATATCTTTTAAACCTTCTTTTGTCTTGATGTGTGTTCCTGGAGGCAAACAATAGATTTCATCAACAGAACAATCATTGATAGATATCTCATCAACGGAGAAATCTTCTGTGAATTTTTCCCCCAGCTTGACAATCAAGAGATGCCGTAAATCAGTCACATCCCCTTCTGCGACCTCCTCCGGCAAATTGAGTCCTTTGCTTTTATCCACGTTCAACCACGGCTCAGGGAGTATCCTGTTTCCGCATCCAAGATGAAGTTTCATTTCTATACCTTATAATATATATTGTTGTTTCTTTTCCATGAATTCTTTATGGAGTTCTTCTAGGTTGAAATCATTGGGAGACACTTTTGGCGTTTTTAGTATGTTTTCCCGGTATATCTGATAGCATTCTGGATTCTCAGGGAGACATGCAGAGACATGTGGATGGCGAAATATCATGAGCTGCTGGTCGAGAATCAGACGGATATTGTTGTTGATGAATAGATAGTACAACTCGTTGTCCCACCAATAGCACCCAACATCATATTGCTCGTTGAACCCGTTGATAGCATACCACGTCTTCCGCGGCATGACAACGAACCCGCAGGTCACAATAGGGTTCCATCCCCGCTCGTCCTTGTTCCCCACCGGCACACTTGACATAAAAATATATCTCTGAGTGAACCGATTGCTGTAGTTCCATTTTGTGTCAAGCATATTTGCCTCCAATTCAACAGGACGTATAGCGATTTTATATCCAAAGAGCGCATCAAGATTTTTCAGATGCTCCACAAACTCTTGTTTTAGCCGCCCGCCACCTGCCATCCACGTGGACTCATCAAGCAATTTCATTGAAGCACCACCCCCGAAATTACTGATGGTTTCCCGCAAGCGTTCAAAGAAATCTGGTTTCATCTCATTCCTCCCACCAGATGCCATACACCAGTCTTCCTCACTATAGGCTAATCCCGTATTATGACAGGAGAGAAAATCATATCGTTTATCCTGCTTCCGCTCTTTTGGAGGAGCATATACGACTTTTTTAAAGTAATGTGCTAGGTCAACGAGTTTCTTCTTCGTTTCCTCATTCCACAGCGAGTCGATGATAATCAGCTCCACGTCATTGTTTCTTTCAATGAAATTCATGGAGCGAACAGAATTGATGTCCCCCTTGTTTGAATATATCATTGACAACATTCTACAGCGCCTCCTGTATTTTTTCACAGACATACCGCACGTCTTTCTTAGAAATCTTTGTATGTATCGGAAGGTTCATCCCATGCTCACTGAGATAGTTCGCATTCGGGAACGCGTCTTTCTCATACCGCAGATAACTCCAGCAGGGCTGACGATGCAACGGATACTCCAACTCGCGGACCTGCACCCCGCTTTCCTGCAGATGCGCCATGACCTTCTTCTTATCATCGACAAGGATAGGACAGCGTAATGGGATATGGATGCAATTCGGAATCACCTTCATCATTGTCACTTCCTTCGGCATATACATTTCATACCACGCGTAGATGATTATTTTTTTGAAGAATATCTGGTTCATCCGCTGCATCTGTGCATACCCGACCGCACACTGCATATCAGTGACCCGGAAGTTCATGCCGAGCCGCTCATGCTGAAAGGCGCCACTCTGCAATCTCCCTTGGTTCCGCAGATACTTAAGATTCAGGTAGGTTTTCTCGTCATTGGTGACGACCACGCCGCCTTCACCGCAATTATGAACAAGAATACCATATGCGAAATAATTATTATTCTTTTCAGTTGTAATATTATAAACCTCACAACTTCTATCTATTTTTTTAATCTCCGTTATTTTTGGTAACTCTACATTTGGATTGAATACAAAGGTTTGTATTTTTTGCTTCACTTCAGCAATATTTTTAAGTTCAAGGTCCCAGAGTATTAAACAATCGAAACCCTGCTTTTTATATCTAGTTATTCTGGTTTTCTCTTCTTCAGGTTTATGCCAATGAACTCCAAATAATTCTATTAATTTTTTCTTTCCATTGACATTGACGAAATCTGGTATCAATGCATCAATCATCATTTTTAATCTAAAATCACCATTGTATTTAAACTCACTAGGACAGACGCCCTCAATTATTTCTTCTAATTTTTTCTCTTGTTTATTCGGTTTCATATTCTGTCCTTTGTAATAGTGCTCCCAATATGATGGATTTTGCATTGCTTTTCGCACTCCTTCGCTAACTTTTTTTATATACGCTGGATTTTTGGCAAGTTCTTTCGCTATCTCTGACTTTTGTTTCCGTGCATCTTCATTACCATCCCAAAATTCTTTTATCTTTCTTCCATGTTTTTTTCTATCTTCTCCAGTTATATTAGTCCATCTGCGTTGTTGTGCTTTGCTCATCTTCTTTTTTTGTTCTGATGTAATGATTTTTCCTTTGTTCCCTGCTCCTATTTTCTTTTTCCATTCATCAGTATACATTTTAGAATAATTTGAATTTGGATTTGCATGAATCAACTTTATCTTTTCAGAATGCTCTTTTCCCCATTTTTTTGCTCGGTCTGCTCCCATTCTCTGTGAAAAAGATTTTCCTGTTTGATAAAGAGACATCTTCCTTGTTAACAATCCATGATATTTTAGTTGTATAACTTGCTCACCTATCTTTAAATTAGATGCCTCTTTCCACCCTTGAGAAACCACATAAATTGGATGATTTTCAGTAGTAATAAGTTCATTGCCATTTGAGAATTTTAATATGATTAGTTTATTAGCATTTCTGTGTTGCTTTTTGCTTATTTTATCGTATTCTTTTTCTCCGGTTTTTTCGTTATAAGAAAGAACTTCATCTCCTATATTTAGCTCATCTATTCTTTTTGTACAAGATTTTCCACTTCCTTTGCTATCACTCTTCTTCACTATTATTCTTGTCTCCCCCGGAAAACATATTATATTCTTATCCGCATAGAATGCGAATATCCCCGCCTTCCCCATCGTGCCAGTATGATGATACACACCGTTCATGAAATATTTGACGCCGAGACCCTGCGCAGCATCCTCCATTATCGGTATATTTTTTCGTTCAGCTATCTCAAGCAATGGTTTCATGTCCACTGGCTGACCATAGAGGTGCACAGGAACTATCGCCTTTATGTCAAAATCATCGATAGCATCCTCGACCTGGGTGACATCCATCTGCATTGTTTCTTTGTCAACATCACAGAACACAGGAGTCGCACCAAGGAACGGCAGGATGCTCGCAGTCGCATTGAACGTGATATCAGGAACAAGAACCTTGTCACCCGACTTGATTCCTATTGCATGCAACGCCATATACAAAGCGAGCGTGCCACTTGGTGCAAGAACCGCATAGTTTATCTCCGTATACTCCCGTATCTTTTCGAGGAACAACTCCGCATATTTCCCTTCTGTAATCCACCGTCGTTTGAGACAATCCATGACATATTTCCGTTCTCGTCTGCCGATGTTCGGCTCAACCTGCTTTATCTTATAATTCATTCTTCCTCCAGATTAAAAAAATGCTTAATAAACCAATCTATCCCTAATTTAGCGAATTCCTTGTATTTTTCATCTGCTATTATGGTCTTAGTGTTTTTATCAAATATATCTGCTGTTACTTGTACCTCCCCTGAGTTAATCGCATGTCGCCATTCTTTTGCAGCCTCACACAAATCATTACACCAAGTAAAATTTTCCATAGTATTCATTAAATTTGGTTTCGGTCTGCTTCCTTTAATTTTAATATCTTTTAATGTTTTCATTCTTCCATGCTCCTGTTGAAATTCTCAACCATTTTCCGATAACTCGGGTCATAGGTGTTCTTTTCTTCCCTTGTAGACCCCCATTCTATCGTGATACTATCAAGTTGTGCTCTCATCATGTGCGGAGAGTTCTTCGGGATAATCTCGGACATCCCCTCATGATAGAGTTCTTGCTTTTCACCAATCCATAGTCTGACCAATCCTTTGAGGACCATGAAATGCTCATCATGTATTGCATGATAACATCCGCCTCGAGCGTATCCTTTCTTTGTCGTGTTAATGACAATGTCTTTCCCATCTGGGAGAGCAATGACATAAATCTCTCCCCGTGCATCTTCATGAACTTTTTCCATCTTTAACATAAATCATCTAACTCCTCCTTTGTTCGTGGTTTTTTCTCTAATGCTTTCATCGTCTGTTTGAACAACTGGAATAGGTAATAATGTCCAATATCGCCAAGCTCCTGAGAATCTACTGGTATCGACATCAATGGGATGTGTATCATACGCAGGACTTCCCCCGAATCAATACCATGGTTTATCACATGTAATGAGACACCCCATTCTTTGAGTTTTCCTGTTTTCAAATCATGGAGTCCCCGCGCGTAGTTCCCTGCATCCCCGTGGGAAGGGAGGGGCGCTGGATGAAAATTATAGAACGCATGTTTCTTCAATGTTTCTTCATCGATGAGCCAGGGGAATCCATAACAAATACCGATATCATATTCGAGTTCCTGCGGACCAAACTGGCTTGTGCTAACAATATATTCTATTTCAGAACAATGGAAATTAAGAAAATTGATTAATTTCACTGCGTGTCTCGTGCTTGTGAAAATGCCATCTATCACTTGTTCACCTTCGTAAAAATATATGCTTGCAAGGGAGCGTAATTTCCAATCGGAGGCAAATATGAGAAGAACTTCACGAACTCCGTGTTTTTCTCTTGTTCTCCTTTCGTCACTAACGCATGCAAGACCCGGGAGATGAAATAATGTGAACTGAAATAATTCGAGTAATCTGATTGTATCGTGAATTTGTCTTTTGTCCATTTGAATAATCGGTCTTTGTCAAAATAGTTGTTATACGATGGTTTTTCTAATGCTGCGAGACCGCATTCCATTCGTGCCTTGTTATTATTTTCTAATCCATCGGTGAATCCCTCTATCATCAGATACTGGCCATGTAGTTTGAGAACACGATGTATCTCTTCCAATGCTTGTTTCTGTTCATCCCATGAGAGGATGTTGATGAGACAGCGCTGCGTGTAGATGATATCAAAGAAATTGTTGTCGGTTCCAAATGATGTAGCATCCCTTTCAATGAATACGCAGTTTTTTATGGTTCTTTTTTTTGCGATATCCAGCAGTTCTTTTGTGATATCAAAACCAAAGAAAGTAAAGGGATAGGAAGGATATTTCTCTGATAGTTTTTCGAGGGTGTATCCATCTCCACATCCTACATCTGCTACAACCCGGGGGTATGGTTTGAGGCTGTGAAAAAAACTGAGTATCAGCTCGGTTTCTTTCTGTCTGATGACCTCGTCATCCAGCATTGCTATTGCTTTATCGCCGTATTGTTCTACTGCTTTTTTATACCGATTCATTGTTTTTCCTTCTTCAAAAGTTTTATTTTGATGATACTATCGCTCCAATAATTGATACACCAGTAAGAAGAGAACCAAATAGTATTCCCATTTTAAACATCACTTCTGTAGATATAATAGTTCCAATCATTACACTAACACCAATTCCTACGAAAATATACGGGATTTCTCCTCTTATTTTTTTTAGATTCATTTTACCGCCTTGATGATGAGATGCCATCCAAGGTTTTTTGGTACATCTGGAGGGAGTTTTTTCCGTTCCGTCATCGTATCGATAGCTGGATGCTCGATAGCGACATCAACATATTCGAAATAAGGTGCGAACAACTCTTTCGCCTGTTGAACCGTGTACACATCCGTGTAGGGGCATCCGTCTGTTGCCTCGCTGTATTTCGCTAACAATTGTTTTTCCGTTAATCCTTCTGAGAACCCATGCTTCACGATTCCTCCGATATACAGGATGCTGAAATAATACAGGAGACTATCTTTATGATATAATAATGCATACATGCTTCCGCCTGGTTTCAATACGCGACTTGCTTCGCTCACGATTTTCTTTGGCTCTGGCGAATGATGGATGACCCCGATGGAGTAGACCATGTCGAAGAAAGCATCCTCATACGGGAGACCTTGTGTTGCATCAACCTGACGTATCTCCGCGGGCTCAAGATTCAACAAATCGAAAAGTTCTTGTGTTTCTCTCACCGCGTTCTCCGTCAAATCCGTTGCATAGACCTGCGCTCCATGCTTTGCATATTCAACCGCATCGATGCCACAACCGCACCCTATCTCCAGTATTCGCTTCCCATTCCATTTCTCAAAATCAAAGGTTGTAAGCCAATAAGAATGCAACCCATATTTCAGGGTACGCATCTCCTCGTATTCACCCCATCCATACGGCTGACGATTGTTCCAATACTCATAGATTTCTTGTTTCTGTTCATCACTCATTTTCTTTCACCTACTGAATCGTGCAGTTATCCTGCTCCAAAATCCTTTTCCACCACTCCACATATAGTCAGACAATCCATTCCAACAGTCATAACATAAAAGGATATCTTTGAATCCACCTCGAGGTAAACCTTCAGGCATAAGTGTGCCATTTATATCTACTTTGAATTGTGTGCTTTCAAGTTCTTTATTGCATCTAAAACATCTTTCCAGTTCATCACTCATTTTCTTTCACCTTCACATAATAATAAATTACAAGCGCATGTGAATGACTCCATGATTGTCCACTACAAAAATATTTTATGTCAATCAGATGAAAATAATCATATTTTCGTACTCGTACTAAAAACTCATTTATCTGCTCGTCGATGTGATAATTCTCAGCACCAGAAAATTCCTCTGTTGCATATACTCTTTCATCACTCATTTTCGTTCTCACCGATTACTTCTTTTCTTTTCCTATCAGTCAATATCTCAAGGCTTTTTCTCAATGGTAGTAAATACTCGAAATAAATCTTCTCGAACTCTTTACTTTGAATGACTATCTGCTGGTTCATGATGACTAACTTCGTAGCCATCACATTCAACCCATTTGTTATATCTGATATCTCAGCTAAGGTTATTTCACTCATTTTCTTTCACCACCCATTATATCCTGAAATCCATTGAAACCACAATCCCCACCCGATAACAATAATTGTTATGATGAATGACATGTATGCTAAACCACCAAATAATCCGATTTGGTCGTCTATCCAGTTTCCTATTGAAAAAAAGGAAAATCCACCCAGAAGGGTCAGGAACATCATAATAAAGAAAGTTATAGCAAGTATTATTTCACTCATTTTCTTTCACCCGAACCCCCACTTTTGGAATATTTTTGATATCTCGGTAATCTTCTCTGGAAAAAGATTATATAATTCCATCCGTGCTTCAATAACATTATTCAGTAACCTTTCCCTTTCTAGCAACGCCTCTGGAGTATGTAAAACAGTGTCAAATGCATTCATTTTCTTTCACCTAATCCTTGTTCTTTCCTGAAACGAGAAAAAATTAATGATATTCGTTCCCCAGAATTATATTCTGCACTAAACTCATCCTGTAACATCTCTTCCAACCTATCAAGTTGTTTTGATGTATAAAATACTAATATTTCTTCACTCATTTTCTTCCACCTCTCAATTCTTTCTCCATTTCAAGGATAATATCTTTTCGTCGTTCTTTATAGAACCGTGCTGGTGCTCCAATCCAGATTTTCCATTCAGGAAGAGATTTGGTGACAATCGTGCCACTCCCTGTTGCAGTCCCCTCTCCGAGGTTGACATCAGTATGAACTATCGTGTTCGTTCCCAGGATGCAATGCTTATTGATGATGATGTCACCGGTTTCACTATACGGCCTATATTTTTTCGGCACCATCGGGTTTGTCATGCAATATCCGAGGAAATTATCTCCCCCAGTAATAATCCTGCACCCATAGGAAAAGGTCACAAAATCATCGATGATGCACATGCCGCCTCCCATGATTGAGCAGAACGAGGCAATATGCACATAGTTTCCAATATCAATTCCTATCCCCCCGATTATCTTCGTGAATGCATCTATCCGAACATTATCACCAATGCTGATTTTCTCAGGATTGATAATCAATGCCTGTTCGTCAATCGTCACGTTCTCCCCACATCTTTTCAATTTAGTCTTATCCATATTCGTTCACCACTTTACACACATGCTGCACATCCTCATCAGTCAGATACGAGCCAGATGGAAGATAGAACATATGTTTCGCTGCGAAACACGAGCCAGGATACGCTCCCTTCTGGAAAATATACGGAGCCTGCGTATGAATCCCTGGATACGCCCCCCGTGTCCCGATACCACACCGCGTCAGATATTCACGAAGGCTATCACGGTCCGTGCTCAATGCATCAAACAACCACAATGATGTCTCCTCCTTTGTCACTGGAAGATATACGTTCTTTAACTGCTCCTGATACAGTTTCAATATCTCCCGCTTCCTCTCCACCCGATGCGACAGTTTCTTCATCTGCTCGATGCCCACGACCGCCTGCACATCCGTGAAATGATAATTATATCCTATAGTGCTATGTAAATCCGAGTTGTCCGTCGTCCTCCCGAAGTTCTTCAACAGCTTGATTTTCTCATATACCTCTGCATTGTCTGTCACCAGACAGCCCCCCTGGCCGGTCGTAATGGTCTTGAACATACTGAACGAGAAGCAGCCGATGTCCCCATAGGTCCCGACATGCTTCCCTTTATAACGGGAGCCAAGCGACTGTGCAGCATCCTCGATGACGTTGATGTGATGGTCTCGACAGTACTCTAGGATTTCTTCGATTCTGTTCGGATATCGACCATTCATACTGACTAATATTATCGCCCTCGTCACCTTGTTTGCTACTATCTTCAGGCTCCGCAGGGCAAGGCAGAATGTCGCCCGTTCGATTTTATATTGACCAGGACATTCCACATCTACTAACACCGGCCGCCCCCCCGCAAGAACCACCGCGTTCGCCGATGCAATCATCGTATAATCCGGGACGATGACGTCACCCGTCGCATGCAATACCATGACTGCTATCGATAATGCAGTCGTACAACTCGGCACCACCGAACAATACCGAGCACCCACATACTTCGCAATCATCCGCTCGAACTCACGCGTCTTCTCATACTCCGTCAACCACCCACCAGAATCCAGATACTCCCCCACCGCCTTCTTCTCATGCTCATCATAATCAGGATGAATGAACTCAGAATAATTACTCATGTCTTATGTTCCCCTGTGAATCCCTCTTTTACAAACAACCATGGTTTTTCCTGTTCTATTCCAACTTCCATTTATATTTAGTCTATATTCATAGTAAATACCAAATGGAGTGCCATCATCAATAAACAATCCATCAAACCATTCTACATCACTATCTCTTTTCCATTTAACATACTCATCATTCATACCAGATACTCCTTCTTCAACTCCCGATACTCCCTGCTTACTTCTTCAAGTTTATACGAGTTCTTCGATGTATACTCCCCATTCAACAGCTCCTCGACAAAAATCTGCATACAGAGCTTCTGATTCACAACACGCTCCCACGGAGCAACCGCAACATGCGGATGACGAAACGCCATCAACAACGCATCAAACACAAAGAAATACTTCCCCGCAGATAAAATCCTCAACGCCATATCATTATCATTCCATCCCGTCCCATCATCATACCGCTCATCAAACCCATTCACATCAAACATCACCGACCTCGGGCATACCGTCAGCCCCGCAGTAGAAGAAAGACGATACGGAATCGGATAATACCGCCTCATACGAGGAATCGAGCCAGGTCCACAAGGATTCGTGACCACATCATTCTTCCATTTCTCCGTGCAATCATACGGACGGATAACAAAATCATCGCCGAACAACTCCTTAAAAATCAAGATAGACTCATTCAATCGCACAAAAAAATCAGGATGCAATTCCATCCAGTCATCCACCCTGATGAAAAAATCCCCCTCCGCATACACATACCCCGTGTTCAATGCATTCACCAAATCATACTTCCGCTTTACCGCAGAATCCTTTGGAGGAGAATATACTACCTGCGAAAACGAATGCTTGATTTTCCGTAACTCATACAGTTTCTGCTCAGAATATGCTGAATCAACAATAATCAACTCAGCATCCACATCAGACACACGAAACAACGGCTCAAGAGCATCAACACCACGAACCGTCGTCGCAACAAGAGAAAACTTCATCTCACTTTCTTCCTAACGAAATCAATTTTACATCTGAAGGTACGTCCTTAATCATGCCCCATACATCTATTACTATACTATTGGCGGGGTAATCGAATACCTTAAATTCTGGCCAATTTGTCCCAATGAAAAAAATCGAGGGACGATGGTCTGGTTTGATGGGGTTCGTCTCGGGGTCATAAAATACTGCTTCAATTCCTCGCTCTTGTAAGATATTGAATAATAAAATTGATGGACTTCCCCCAACAAGATTTGTAAATGGTTTGAAGGTTTTTCCCATGATGACGACCTGCTGGTCTGGCGACTGCATATATTTCTGAATATTGTCAGCGAACCATTCGATTTGCTTTTCTCGGACGGTCATGATAAAATCAAAGAGATTATAATCAAGACCATATTTTTCAGAGATATAGGCGAGTGCCATGTTATCACGCGGATGACAGTGTCCTCCGTCTTGATTTCCAGCAAAAAGATACTTCGAACTGATAAGCCGGTCTGTCGCTTTCGTGAGTGCATTTGCAACGACATCGCAGTTCGCATTCAGCTTGTCACACAACTGCATAATCATATTTGCATAGGTGATTTTGAAGGTTATAAATGTGTTGTACCAGACTTTTGTTCCCTCCGCCTCCGCCCATTTCATCCGCATGATTGGTTTGTCGTGGATTGTATTATAGAATCGTTCTATGATATTTCCTGCTTCGCTTTGTCGTTGGTGTTCGCCAACCAGTGTAAACTCGGGATTCATAAAATCTCTTACTGTTGTGCCCATTGCTATAAAAAGGGGCGAATATATTAATGACCAGTTATGACCGATTGGTTTTATGTACTTCTGCATCTCAGGATAAATCAATTCCTCCGTTGTTCCGGGGAGAACAGTGCTGATAATGACGATGAGTTTGTATTCATCGCATTTATCAACGATTTTTGCAATATCACAACATGATTTTAGTAAAAAACTATAGTCGAAGTCTTTTCTTGCGTGATTGAACCGAACTGAGCCGTCGAGCTGTTCGGGGTGTGGCGTTTGGACTGCGATGAAGACGATTTTTGATTTTTTCACCGCCTCTTCCAGATTCTCTGTGAATGAGATGTTGCCTTCATCGAGTTGTTTCTGCAACTTTTGGTCAATATCTGGTTCGTAGAGGTTTGTCTTTCCAAGCTGGTAGTTTTCAATGATTTCATGGTTGATATCATACCCTATCACGTGGTGTCCCTTTTCAGCCATTGCAACGGAAACTGGACATCCCAAACGCCCAACCCCAATCATAGCAACCCGCATTTTCTTGCCTCCTTAAAAGTCACATGTTCGACAACATATTTTGTTTTCAAATCATCTATTTTTTTCCTTGGACAGTTTCCACATTCTATTACCATTTTTTCATCACCTTTTTCACCATAGACATCTACAACATAAAAATGACCGTTAACTGTCACGGGTCGTTCAAAAACGACATCATATCCATTTGATATAAGTTTTTCTTTCATTACTTGTTTTAGATGATTGTGTTCTATGCTTTCGTATCCTCTAGCTAGCATTATTCTTCTTATTTGGTTTGCGGGGTCTTCCCAATGTTCTTTTGTTTTTTTCCCCACTTTATCCCTATTTAACTGGAGGGACATTGGATTTCCATTTTTTTCTATATATCTTTTTAGATTCATTCCTCCAACTTCCCTATTTTTTTTCCTACCTTCAGGAGTCATATTATATTTCATACCGAGTTTTCCTAATCTTCGTTTTTCCTTTAAAACTGGGTCTTTATTTAATGCACTCATATATGGGTTTTTTTTACCTTTTTTTATTTCTGATAATTTCTTTCTGACATCTGGTCGTTTAGCAATATTTTCTTCTCCGGATTTCATGTAGAAACGACCCTTACATCTTAAAGAACAGAATCTATAATTTTTTGTTATTATTCCACAATATTTACATTCATGCGGTTCTATTTTTTCCTTTTTACGTTCGGGATTCCATCTTTGAAAAATATGTTTTTTTCCACATTTTCTGCAGAGACCAAAATTATGACTTTTAAAACCTTGAGTCATATTTCTCCACCATCTTTCTTATGGGTTTTGTGAATGTTGTTTTCTTTAATATAGTTTTTGTTTTGGTTACCGATATCTTTATTAATCTCATGGTTCTTTTATATTTATGAATGTTTTCATTACTGGTGGTGCGGGATATATCGGAACGATATTGACGAATAAGTTGCTTTTTGATGGGGACCAGGTGAAGGTTCTTGATTCATTGGTTTTTGGTGGTCAGCATATCCTGGCGAACCTATATTCTCCTGGGTTTGAGTTGGTGCACGGGTCTATCGCGGGTGTGACGCGGAAGATGGTTACCGATTGTGACGTAGTAGTGCATCTTGCTGCTATCACGTTCACGCACGGGGATTATATGGAGCGGCAGATAATGGATGTGAATTTTGAGTGTACGAAGAGGCTTGTGGATTTGTGCAAGAAGGAGAAGAAGCATTTAATATTTTCATCAACATGTCATGATAAGGATACAAGATTAGTTACTAAACGAGGAATAATCCCTTATACTGAAATAAAAAAAGACGACATTGTTTTTAGTTTAAACCCCGATTCTTTATTTCTTGAAGAAGTACCAATTAATGAAATAATATGTAAAAAATATTCTGGAGAACTTATTAAAATAAAAACTAGAAGAATAGAGTTAGCGGTTACTCCAGACCATACGATTTTATATGTAACGGAAACGGGAAAAATATTGAAAAAAACTGCCTTGGAAATGTCAAAAAATAAAGCATATAGAATATTTCCAAAATTTAATGGATTCATAGGTAAAGATGAAAATAAAAAAATAAAAATATTTGATGTTAAAGATTTCTTTTTACTAACTGGAATGTTTATTGGAGATGGATTTTTGACACACACTACCATCAGAAGAAATAGAAAATCGGGGGTTAACAGAAAAGAATATTTTAATAAATGTAGAGATAAAAAAAATGGACGTTTTATTAATTCTTCCGGGATGGGGGATATTGTTGATTATTATTACGAATACATTCAATTTGCTATTGGAAAAAATGACCGGGGCAGAAAAGAGCTGACAGATGTACTTAAAAAATATAAAATAAGATATAGAGATGAAGATGATAGAGTTACAATACAAGGAAGAAAAGATTTAAATGAATTATTTAAACCATGTGGCATAGGTGCGCATAATAAAAAAATACCAAAATGGATGTTAAATTATTCTTCAGATGTATTAATACATCTTTTTGATGGATTGATGTTGACTGATGGGGCAAAAACTGGTTACACATATACTACAGTATCTGAAGAATTAAAGAATAATTTTGTAGAGTTGTGTTTTAAAGTTGGAAAAATACCTAAAGTAAGAAAAAAGGAAAATTCGAAAAATTTATTTGAAGGAAGAGAAATCTGTGGAAAAGTTTGCTATATTATAATGATAAGTAAAACAAATCCACAGGTTCTTAAACGAAATTATTCTGTTGAAAAATATGACGATATTGTTTGGTGTTTAAATGTAAAAAATCATAATTTTCTAATTGAAAGAAATAGTTCTTTTGCAATTTCGGGGAATTGTAGTAATTATGGTGAGAGTGGATTTGCCACGGAGGAGAGTCCGTTGTTTCCGACGAATGCGTATGCACGGTCGAAGACGGAGGCGGAGAAGTACATTCAGGAGAATCTGCCATCTGCAACGATTCTACGTTTTGCGACGGTATTTGGGTTGTCTCCTCGGATGCGTTTTGATACGACAGTGAACGAGTTTGTCTTGAAGGCGGTGAGCACAGGATATTTGAGTGTATATAACTATGATGCATGGCGGCCATATATTCATATTGATGATGTGACTGATGCAGTACTATTCTTCCTTCAGAATAAAGAGGTATCTGGGGTATATAATGTGGGGGACGATAGGCTGAATATATCGAAAAGAATGTTGTGTGAGACACTTCAGGAATATATCCCGAATCTACATATTGAGCTACAGACGACAGTGAATGACCCGAGGAACTACAAGGTCAGTTTTGATAAGGTGAACGAGGCGGGGTTTAAAACAAAGAAGTCATTGCGTGCTGGTATTAATGAGGTGAAGTCTGCTCTTGACCGGAAGGTTTTTTTGAATCCGCAGTCAGATATCTATGATAATTTTAAGACATACCAAAAATACTACTCGGCTGAGGTTTGAAAATAAGGTGTGAACCAGCTCGAAAGATGATAGTATGTTCTTTTGTTAATGAATCGTAGAATTCGTCGTTTATCATTCTGCAGTGTTCTATCCGGTCATCAGAAGGATAAATGGGATGGAAGTCTATCCAGTTGACGATGATGACGAGTGCGTCTGGTACTACCTTCTGCAGTATTTTGTTGTAACAATATTCGAACTCATCAGGTGGGATATGTTCGATACTTTCGCAGAAGATGATGGTATCTATATCAGTATTTATTTTTGAGATGGAATCATACAGGCTGCCGTTCAGGACCTCAAATGATTCATGCATGTCGAAGCGTTTTTTTGTCTCCTCCACCAGCTCGTGTGCTGCGGTTGATGGTTCTATCATTTGTGTTTTGAGTCCGCAGCGTGCGAAAGATAGTGCTATCTCTCCGCGTCCTCCGCCGATATCGAGGATGGAGTGTGGTGTTCTTTTTCTGTTTTTGTAGAGGAGGTAGAGTTGTTGTTTTGCGGTGGATTGCGGCTCTGTTGATTTTCCTGCGTCATGAAAGTGGAGGAGGTCTCGCATCTCGAAAAACGAGGTGAACCCGAATGCGTATCCGATGGCTGCACACTGGTCTCCGTAGCGCAGCATTCCCTGCTCCCATGCTCGTTGCTCATCCTTGTCCTTGTTGCCAGTGAAGTAGTTGATATTATCATACATCTCAGGGTATGTTCTAATCATAAATTAATTATAATGGAATGTGTATTACATTTAAATACTTTGAAGGTGCACTTTGGAGTGGAAAGGGTGCGTTTCCAGTTTCAACAGTCTGAAGATTCTCTGCTGGAAGGACCGCTTTGAGGCGATACTCAAGGGGGAGATTCCTCATCCGGTGAGCGTTATCGTGGATGTGACGAACGGGTGTAATCTTCATTGTTGTTTTTGTCAGAATCATGAGGAGGATGTAGGGAAGCAGACGATGGTTCCTGAGGAGGAGTTATTGTGGCTTGCTGACGCCTTGGCTCGTCTTGGGGTCGGTTCTGTGCATTTCTCCGGCTGTGGTGAGGGGTTGATGCACCCGGGTGCTGGTCGTTTTCTGCGGAGGCTGCGGGAGAACTGGATTGATGTCGGTCTGGTGACGAATGGAGTGTATTTGAATAATTTTTTAGATGATGTGTTAGAATCCTGTCGATGGGTAGGGGTGAGCATCGATGCGGGGAACGCGGAGACGTATGCGGAGATGAAGAAAACAGTTCCGATGAATTTCTTCCGCGCTATCAATAACATGGAGCGGATGGTCCGTGCACGCGCTGGGAAAAGCCCGCAGGTGACATTCAAATTCTTATTCCATCCGTTGAATTATCAGGAGATTTATGAGGCGACGGTGCTTGCCAGGAGCATCCATGTGGATGAGATGCAAATACGGCCGTGTTATATGAACGGGGTGGTGTGGTATCCGAATATTGTGAAGGAAGTACTGGAGGAGGGGCGGCGGGCGGTGGAGCTGAGCACCAGTTCTTTTAAGGTGAGTTTTGTGACGCACCGGTCTGATGATTCGTTCATCAAGACACACCATGAGAAATGTGAGATAACGCCGATAGCGGGGTTGACGTTCGCTGCGGATGGAAACGTGTATCTGTGCAGTGATTTGCGTTACACAGAGCAGGGGCTCCTCTGTAGTTGGCGGGACATCGAGTCTACCTACGGCTCAGAGAAACATAAGGAGAAACTAAAAAATCTTGATGTGAAGAAATGTCCCCCGCAATGTAAGGATGGATTCTATCAGGAGATTCTGGAACGAGTATTTCGGAACGATGAGATGTTCTATAAGTTTGTTTAAGTTTACACAACTTTTTTGATGCCTGTTCTGGCATCGATTTTTGCGGACCCTGCTGGTTTTTGTGGCTCAGGTTTTGGTTCTGCTTTCTTCAGCCCTTGTTCGATGTTGCTGAGATGAATGTTGAGTTGTTCTATTGTATTGAGGAAACCACTGCGTTGTGGCTCAGAGATTTTCGCAATCTCAATAAGGTTCTTCACTACTGCCTCTGCGCCTTTTGCATAGGTTTTCGCCTCATTTACTTCATTTATTACATCTATTGCCATGTGTTGCTTCACCAACAACAAAAATCAGTTTGACGCTCTTAAAGGTTTCTATGGTTTCACAATCCACCAATCAGGAGAGTCTGTGAATACTTCGAGGTTGTAGGTATCAGCAAACTCGTAGACCGCTTGTTGAACCTCATGTGAAATAGGGTTCCCATCGATGTCATGGCCGCCGATGATGCCACCAGACCGCACTTTCGGATAATACAGCTCGATATCCTTCTTCACATACTCATAGGAATGGTTCCCGTCAATGTAGACAGCATCGAGCCCATCGGGGATACATGAGGCGGCATCCTCCGATGTCATCTCGTATGGCACGATATGAGTAGGTTTCTCGCTGGTCGCTAAAAAATCAAGGACCGGCTCAAATGAAACGGGCATGAACGGAAATAGCCACTGCTCCTTCTTATAGCCCTCATATTTTGTGTAAGGGTCGATGAGATGCAATTCGGAGATATCAAGCCGGTTCATCATTCGCATCGCGTTGGAGCCCCAGAAGACGCCGATTTCTGCGACAGACAATGGATACGGATAGTTCTCTGCGACATAGTCAATGAACGGCCGGTGCATATCCTGCCTGATGTAATTCGTAGCATATATGCCACCGAGTCCAACTAAACCAGCAACCAGATATCCAATCATGTTATCCTGCCCTCTTATGCGCTATCGGATACGGAACACCCTGCGTCATCAAGATGAGCTCTTTTCGTTCATGCTTGAGCGTGTCTTTACGGTTCTCTTGGTTGTCGTAGACATCCTGGCGCATCCAGACCTCATCCAATGGTATCTTTCCTCGCAGATGCCTCGGAAGCTCATTTTTTGGGAGAAGACCATGCAAACAGGAATACTCCTTCATGACCCGCACTGATTTCACCTTGACCTTGAAACACATCCGTGGAATGCACAGCTTCACTAGCTATTCCCCCTTTATCACTTTACGGACATCCTCTCCTTTAATAAGAAAAATCCAATTCCCCCAATCCTGCTTAGAAATAACTTTATGGCCGACCAACTGCTCCAATTCCTTTTTTGTTCCACCAGCAACGTACACGGTGCAAGGGGATGGAGGGCGCTTGTTCACGACATGCCACGTTGTCATAATATAAAGAAATCACAAAAAGAGGATATAAATGTTTACCCGCCTTTCGACGGATTCGCCTCTTGCATGTGAGGAAGAACAACCTTAGCCAACACTACTGCTACTATTATAAACTGCACGAGGAATCCGAGTATCTCACCCACCAGGAGCGTCGTTTGCGCAGCAACAGGGTCATACACCATGACTGAAACTGATGCAATGCTATAGGCACTATAGGCCCGTTCATTGAAGAAATTAAGTGCCACTACCTTGACACCACTTCCAGGAATGCTATCAACTGCGACATGAACTAATTCATGGAGAGGAACGGTGACAAAGAACAAAAAAAATGCGATACAGAATAAAAAAAGAAGAGAGGAGAGCTTCATACTCTCTCCTTCGTCTTCTCATACGCCCTGATAAGCTCCGGGCTCGCCTCCTCCACCGGGGTGAACCCATCAAGGATATCCATGAAATCAACGCTATAGTAGATTTCTTTTCCGACATGCCCCCCTTCCTCTTTGATGTTGTGGGCGTCTCCGATGACATCACCAAAGGCTCCTTCCAGAGCCCTCACCGTAGCACCGTTTTCACAGTGAATAATCTTGGTTCCTCGGTCCTCGTCATCGATGAAAATGGTCGCTAGGCCGCTCATATACGAGCCGTGCAGCGCGATAATCTTTCCTTTGAAGACCTCTCGTGTCTGCTGTTCTATCATCATAATTTCTCCTTCAAAGCAATTTGTGATGCAGATGGGCTGTTCATTCCTCGTTCCTTCATGATTTCTGTGAGCACTGCATATAATTGCATCCCGGAGAATTCAGGGGTATTGCTGAATTGTGCGAGCTCAGGGAACATGCTGTGAGGATAATGCCGTCCTGCAAGGAAAATCGGCTCTCCATTCAGAGTCATTTCAGAGATGCGTTTTGCGACCTTCAGCTTTGTTTCTTTATCAAGATTCGGGCTGACGTCTTTTCTATACCATTGTTCGTAGGAATCTAGTGCCATGAACGCAAATAGATTTTCGAATCCGCTCATTCTGTTTCCTCCTTCAATTCATAATAGTCACAGTCGATATTAGCTTCTGGATTTTTTATTTTTTCATTTCTGCTATGTAATGTACATAGGTATTCAGTAGAGCCGTATTTTTCAAGATACACACAATCTAAACACTTCATTCTTCCACCTCCGCCATGACTGCTTTTACCGCGTCTTCAGGGTCCATTCCTTCATCCAAGAGCTTCACTGCTTTTACAAAGAGCTTATCATGCTCATCAAAATCCTCAGGATTGGCCCCGGTGAGGGCTGTCGCGCGAAAACGCTCAGGGTCACGATATTTGAGAGCGAGGACCACTCGAATCGCATTAGCGACCATTTCCTTGCCTTTCTCGACGAAGAAATCATATCCTGATGAAAAAAGATTCGAGGTTCGTGATGTCACCCGCGCATACCGGATGCCCATGTTATTCAATGTTCTCCTAAACTCTGTGTCGAACTTCTCTAATTCTGCAGAGTCACTGGAATATGCGAGGATGCAGTCAGAATGGATTGCAGACCAGTTCTCTGAAGTAATATCATAATATCCCCTCCAGCCATCAGTTCTATGATAGGTCGCTTTGAAATCTCCTTCGGTGTCATCTGAGTAACTTCGGATGTATTTTAGTTCTTCCTCATCATCACCATAAATCACTGTTGCGACGGGCTCATCCTCAGACTTGAACATCTCCTCGCATTTCTCACAGAGATGCTCATATTCCTTCGTTCCATCGATGTTGAGGAGCGGATGCAATTCATCAATCTCAAACTCTTCATGACACTCCTCGCATTCGATGAGCTCATGTTCAATCCGTGCTTTGTTTCGTTTGACTTCTTCCGGGCTCCGGTCATCCACCTTTTTTATTGTATTCATTCAGCATCCCTCCATCAAAAGAATCGTGTAGGGTTTCTGTTCGCGCTCAACATTCTTGTTTTGATTTGGTTTTTGTTCCATTTTTCTCATACCTCTCTTATAAGAAAGAATCCTTAAAAAATTTCGCAAGCATCTTTGATTTCTTATATGCATCCAGGATATGCTGCGTAGCAATCAATGCGAGTTCTCGTTTCGTGAATGATTTCTCCAGTTTCTCCGTGAGCTCAGAGAGAGTCTCTGATTCTTTAACGAACTGAAAAGCGAGGCTCACGATATCCTCCAATCGCTCCTCAGAGATGCCGCACGCATCGAACAATATCTTTTTTGTATGGTCATATGTTCGTATATCCGCATCGTTTTCCTGGTTCATTTTTTCACCTTTCCTGTTAATTTGTACTCGCCAACCTTGTTTCCATTGATATCATATAAAGAGCCCGCGGTGCTTGCATGACATTCCATATCATCGATGATGACATTCAAAATCCTTGTTATTTCAAAAGCAGGGTCCTCGTCGAATGCTGCATTGCGTGTATCAATTTTTAGTGTGAACATTAGAAATCCTCCACTTTCACTTCGAATTCAATCTGCTTGTGAACAGTGCTTTGAAAGATGTTCTCAATGTCTCCAGTGATTCCCAGCTTCTCCTTTAACTCATCCTCAGTGAATATATATCTCATTAATGGTTGCTTCTTCATTTTTTATTCCTCAAATTAATCCTATAATGGTTCTTTTTCCATCAAGAGTTTTTTCAAATACCAATCTTTTCTTTGTCAATAGTTCTCCTATTTGTTCTATCGTTAGATTCACAACAATCATTTTTTAATCCCCCTTACCATAATAATCGCAATTCAAGCAATCCGTGCTGCGACAATACATAATTGCTGGTCTTAGACATTTCATTTTTTATTCCTCCCTTAAAGATATACCATAAAATGAAGTGATTCCCCTTTGCTTCATTAATGCTATCGTTTCTTTTTTCAGAAGATGACCATCAAAATATTTCTTTTTCAGTTCATCTATCTCTTTCATTCGTTTGCGGTTCTCTTTCATTAAATCAGCGATTTCTTCTTGAGTAAAATAATACATGGTAATCTTTGAATTGTAATCGGCAAATTCCACAATTTCAGGCAGTCGTGTAAATCGTCTATCAACCATTTTTAGTCCTCCTCCATCCAATATCTACAATGATGACAAGGTGGCTCGATTAAACGGTTATCATTCACACCGTATTGTGTTTGAAAATATTTTAACCAGTGTAACCAGGGGCACCGCATTTCTTTTGTTTCTTTGAAATTACACATCCAGTCATGGACGATAGCGCCTGCCTCAATACTTAATACACTTTTTGTGGGTTCCATTTTTCATACCTCAGTAGAGTGTATGCACACTGCGGTATATAAAAGTTTCGATGTTGTGTCTGCACACCAAACATGTTCAACAGAAGAAACTACTTTTGAGCTTCTAAAATAAGTGAAAGCTCGCAGAAGGTGTTAACGCACTGAGTTTTCATCGCCTGTGACCGCGAGTCGAATGCAGAGACCTTCTTCACATCCTTAAATCCGACATCCTGCAGCATCTTCGACAACGATGCCTCATCGTACACCGTCTTATGGTTCCGCAGCAACAGCTCATAAAAAGCCTCAGCATCGTCGCTAGCGCGCTCCACGCCCACGTTGACATATCGATATTCCATGATGTGCGCGTTCACGTAATCCCTTGCAATCAACAATGCGTCAGGAACGCTGATACGGATGACCCCACCGGGTTTCATCACACGATAACATTCTTTGAGAAAAGCGCGTCCTTCCTCGCGAGTGAAATGCTCAATCAAATGAGACGAGAAGACAAGGTCAACCTCTCCATCCTTCCATGGCAGCCCCTTCAGCACATCTAACTGCGTGAAATCATACGCCTGACTCTTAGCAAACTGCTTCAAATCAAGGATATCATAATTCTTCCATCCATAATAAAATTGGTCTTTATAGGACCCGAGATTGATTTTTATAAGAGTATCGGGGCTTGGTGGCGCAAGAGAGATGGGAGGCTGCTTCTCAGGATATGCATACTCAAGGTTCCGCGGATGGTCGATATATACCACATACTCTGGAGCAATTGCTTGGAATTTCGCAACCCACCATGCTTTATTTTCATTAATGTGATGTGTCAGGTCGATATCTTTATCAAGCTCCTGAAACGGACAATCCGTCATATGAATCCCATGCAGACCACGATTTGAGACCCGAGCCATCTCCTTTATTACTGAATCAAGTACCCCTACCTGAAGATGTTCCAGAAAATTCATGCTGAATGATGTATCAAACTGTTTCTCCTTGAACGGCCAGGGAATCTTCATCGCATCCCACAAGATGAAATTATTAGTCGCCCTCGTTTTTTGACAGTATTTAGAGATATCCATCGCCATTGATGGAATTCCTTTCCCTTCTAAAATTCGGCAAATATAGCCTCTTCCGGCTCCGATATCAAGAAAGCTCTTCACCTTCGGCTCAATCCCCATGATGCGTTCTACCGTATCATAATGTGTTGCAAAATCACGATACTCACGATATCCCGTGGTTCCTTCCTCAAAATACTCGCGCTCAAAAACATCAGTCATTTTATACGCCTCGATAATCATATCCCATTTCGACACCGGATGCGCAAGAACACGCACGAAATCAAATCCGCCCTCCTTGAATAGTTCCACTGCGTACTCAGGGCTCAATCCCCCTTTATGGCACCCTGAGTAGCCTGGAAACTCCTGAGAGCCGAACACTGCCTCATTTGTCTTCCGGTTTACCCCTTCCTCAATAACCAGTTTGCAATGCTCAATCAAGTTCGGCGTGATGACCACGGCACGTCCGTTTGGTTTCAGGATGCGATACACTTCCTTGATGAATTCGATAGTCTTCCGCCATTCCATATGTTCGATGCAATACTGCGAGAACACTGCGTCATACACACCTGTCTCCAATGGCCATGGATACACATTCAAGTCATGGACAATATCCACCGATGGACCAGGGATGATATCTAAATTTGGTCGTACCAATGGACGGCTCCCTCCTCCTATTTCGAGAACCTTGTCCTTTTCCGTAAATGGTGGCACATACACAGAAGGCTGATTTGGAGACAATGGAACATATGGCATATTATATCAATTCCTTGAACACATCGATATATTTTTGCTTCACAATCCCCCACGTCCATTTCGATGCAGTTTTGTATGCATTCTCCCCCATCCGCTTGATTTCCATAGGAGTATCCACAAAGTATTCTATTTTCTCTTGTATGGCCTCAGGCGACCGCATAGGAACCACAAATCCGTTCTTCCCATCCTCCACCAGCTCAGAAACTCCCGCCCCTTCAGACACGATGACAGGCCGTTTAAAACTCATTGCTTCAAGAGGTGTTATTCCAAAACCATCTTGTATCGAGGGCTGCACATACACACTGATATTATTAAAAAAGTGGTTTATATGTTCTATAGCACCAACAACATGAAACCGGTTAATGAAATCCTTATCTATTTTATAGATTTCTAGGACGTTTTCTGTTCCCGCACCACCAATCCAGAGTTTCGATTCCTCAGTCACGTTAGATTTCAGCCATCCACGAAGCAAATAAATAAGTCCCTTATCGAGCCCAGTTGAACCGAAATATCCTATTCTAAAATCATCGGGGTAGGGAAGAATGTCTTTCTCTTCGGGCAAATAGCATCCATGTGGAATGACAACGGGAAGTTCTTTTAATTGCGCAGTCTCCATGATGTATTTCGCTGAACTATGCGAATGCACAATCACCGTATCGGAGAGCTGGAGATGCTTCAGATACAATCCGCGCAGAAACTCATTCGTCAGATGAGGATACGGATAATTTCCTGACCATTTGATGTGCTCCTCCATGCTTATCTGAATATTATGAGGAGCTAAATCAGAGATAACTTTTGTAAAATTCTCCTTCTTCAACTTATATGCTGTTTTTCCAAATGGGCATGCATAGAACACCGCAAGGTCGATATACTCATCGGGAATCAGGCTTGAGGCCATATAATCATAGAAAAAAGGGTCATCATACCCATATTGTGCAGGGTCGAGACAATATGCTGGGATGTCATCATATTTACTATCCTTGAAATGCTGGTTCGAGAGTAACAGCTTCACATCAGTCATTTCACGGAGAGCTTCAAGGAGATTAAAACTGACGATACCACCGCCTGTATACGTATTCACGCCAGAATTCGTCACTAATATTGATGTCTTATTCATGAATACTCCAAAAAACGAAGCATAAACCGAGGAAAATACAGATGATTGCTACATACGCCCAATACCATTTATTATAAATCCAGGATTCATACATCACCAACAACGACCTTCAATAACTATTTCCTCAAATAATTTCATATAATTCTTCCCCATAATCCTGTAGTCGAACAGCTCCGCCATCGCACGGCAGTCCTCTGGCTTAATCTCATCAATCCGTTTTATGAACGAACAGAACTCGTCATCCGTGTTCGCAAAAAAACCATTGAACCCATGAATTGTCGATTCATTCCACCCGCCAGAGGGAGTAACAACAACAGGGGTTCCGCAACTATTTGCCTCAGGAGTTACCAACCCGAACGGTTCGATGAACTGACCACCAGGGAACTCCTCGATGGACGGCTGCACCACTGCTCTGGCATTCTGATATAATTTCACCTTCTCCTCCTGTGATATCTCCTGGCCAAGACCGCCGACCACTGTCACAAACTTGCTCTTTGAAATCTTATCCTGCACGAACTGCCGATACTCAGGGTTATCCCCGAAGCTCCCGCCACACATGATTCCCTTCATCTGCAGCTTCTCACAAATATCAATAAAACGATGCGGACCCTTCGGATAGAACAAACGACCGACCCACAAGAGATAATCACCTTTTTCTTTCTTAAATGGGTGTTTTTCAATGTCGATGCCGTTCTGCACCGCCCTCCAGACTGCCCCCTGCGCATTCTTATGCTTCATGAGATTCTTCGCATGATTGAATGAAACAGCGATGAGGTTCATATGTTCCACGGGTGGTTTCTTACTCCATCCAACGTCAGGTCCATGCCATGCGTGGCATTGATGTTTTAATTCATGATGGACTGAATAGGTGATGTAATCCCAGTCCATGCTGCAGACAATATCAGAATTCTTTAATACATCCCGTGACTGCGGAGTATCCCAGTATGCTTTCCATGCGTGCATCGGATGAATCATGCTCGCCTTCCCCGCAGCAAAAAGATGACCTGTGGGAGGCGCATAACTATCAACAGTCGCAAAAAGATTCACCTCGTGCCCCTGCTCACAGAGATACCGTGCTAACAAATAACAAATGGATTCCAGACCCCCGTAGGCACCTTTTCCATTTATTCCACCGGGGGGAGTATCAATTATCTGTGTGCTATACAGTGATATAATCATATAAGTTCAAACTCCCCGTCCGCAGGGCGCTTCTGTACCGTGCAAATGTGGCCGCATTTCACATCGGTCGCTAGATGAGGAAAAATGTTCAACTCATTTTTACAACGCTCCATAAGATAGAAATCTTCACTCATTTGTTTTAATGGCAGCCCAGTAAGCTCATCTTTTCGTGTGAGTCCCCATTGGAAGAATGGTTTCTTCGGGTCTGACTGGTCGAGCCTTGTGAAGACACTTGTTCTAACGAGGAGGCATCCGGCTCCGACGACATCGCAGGTGATGAGCGCGTTCTTATCGAGCCATTGTTTGATATCGACTGCTGCATAGGTGACCTTATTTGCAGCCTTATCCTCCCCCGTCTTTAGCCATGCTGCGGGCATATTGAATGTCTCTCTTTTTTTCGCCCAGTACATTCCCGAGACGATATCTTTGTTGTTGTCCTCCGCGAGCTTTATTAACTTCATGAGCGCATCTGGAGGTGTTAACACATCAGTGTCAAGGCTGAAAATCCACTTTGGATTATATGGGAGGAGCGCTCTTACAGTTACCTCTCGTGCGCAATCATATGGCATGTTGGAATTGACCATCCATGCATATGATGATGGCATCTGCAATTGTTTAAAATTCATTGTCCATACAAAGGCATTACTTCCTGTGTGGATGATGCTGAGCCCAAGGTCCACTTTTGGTAATGGCCCTGATTGCTGTGTTGGCACCCCTATCGTTCCTGATAAAACATCTGGTGTATCCCAAAAAGCCATAGGTTCATTCTCCCCTCATGTCACCATAGTCATTATGACACAATATAAAAAAAGGATTAATAAAGGTTTGCGAAAAAATGGCTTTGCACATAAAGTAGGGGGTTTATGTGCAAAGCCCGAAAAAATCCTAGTTTGTTTTTACGTCAACGGTGAACAATAGAGATGACTTAAAAAGATTGCTAAAAATCTCATCGATTTTTTGCAAATAATCCTACATTTCCCATGAGATTTAAACTACAATGACTTTGATATGTACAATAGAGTATTAATTCTTCGCTTCCATAATTATAGTCCCATGTGAGTGGGTCTGGCCATGGGTCACCATATGGTTTTAGAACAGGGTCTCCCAGAACATAATAATTATCTGTCGGTGCATATCCCACTAAAGGCGTAGGACTTGCAAAATATCTCCCTTTTATTCCAATATAATAATATTTATTTGGTTCGAGAAGATATTCTGATGTTGCAGATACATTAATCCATCCATGTGTATTATGAAGCATGATGCCCTCTGAGCTTCCAACACAGAAATGTAAATTTTCATCCCACATTCCAAATTTAAAATATCCTGTATAAGGATAACCATTTAGAAGATATCCCCCAAAGCTGACGACATGTGCACCAGTGTCATTAGTCATTAGAAATCGAGAAAATAATAGTTTATCATCCATTCCCCAAGGAACATAATCATACACAAAAGGAATAGCATTAAGGTCTATCCCCTGCTTCAGTTCTGTAGTACGACCAAACACGCCCATAGCGTCTTCCTTCTTATTCATTAATATACAATTAATATATGAATAAATCCAATATCCTCTCCCACCATATAAAGTATTTGAAATCTCATACCGCTGATTTACTGCATCCCAATCGAAGATAGTTGAAACCAATAGATGATTAGTCACAGCAGAATCAAATGTATAAATGGAATTATTATAATTTACATATAAATCTGCAACGGCGATTTCTGAGATGATGAAAGTGGATACAAGATTCCATCCTGTTTTTAGAATAGTTATATTGTTATATTCATTATAATCTGATGAGACAATTATTGGTGGTTTCTGTTGAATATCTCCAGTTAATACTATTCCTATTATTGATGTTATAAAACAGAGTGTTAATACGATACTTATAGCAATTATTCTTTTTTTCATAGAGTGAAATAATGTCAATAAAGTTAATATAATTATCGCATCTCTACTAGATAGGAAAGCAGGTTACCGCTTGATTCTGCTGCAGCATAAATATAATCAAGTGCATTGACTGAGACTACGATAGTATCACCTGGAGCCATAAGAAACCCTTTCCCACTGTAGATGAAACCGCTTCCAGGATAGGGGCGGTCTCCTGAACACCCACCAATGTAGACATATGGTGTGATATCTCCTGAGTTTCTCACAAAATTGATATTTGGAATGCCTGATGTTCTTACTTCTGGAAGTTTTATTTTAATATTCTGTATTATAAATCCTGATGTGTTAAGACCACTTCCGAGTGCTTGACCTCCGCTTGCGCTTGTTACCGGAAATATTTTTGGTCGATAGAGATAATTTCCAATTAGAGATACTGACCCCGATATTACGATTTCTCCGCTAATCCCAACGATATTCCCTGAGACACTCGCGGTTCCGCTGATTGCTGTCTCAGACGTAAAATCTTGGAACCCTGTCCCCCAGCTATCCACCATGCTTATGTCCTCCTTTTACATACATTCTCTTTCGTTCTGACTCGTTCACCCTCACTTGGTATCTCGTAGCCTGTGATATGCAACACTGCAGATACTGAATGTGTGTTCGCATTATCATGGTTCACACAGACCATCTCAAGAGAATCATCCTTTACTACCGGCCAGTTCGGCGCCATCGTCTCTGTGAAATTATTCAATGCGACACCATATTGAGCACCTGTGGCAGGCGTCGGGATGAACTGCAGACGCTTATGGTTAAACACGACTTCGACAAGAAAATTGCATCCAGAAGGCCACGATATCGTAATCTTACTGATGATACCATCTATCGGGGTATTAATCCCCTGACTGTTTGTACTAAGAGGAAGAGTTGATACAAGATATGAGAGCTCTGCGCTTTCCGCCATACTTCACCTTCATTAAATAAATGAAGAAGGGAGTATTAAATGGTTTCCCTTACTGTTTACTGTGGCGTATGCGGGTCTGTCTCAATGACTGCAGTCGCAGGCCCGGTAAGCTGAGCTCCACCACTCACCATACAGATACCAGACTGGTATGGTCCGAGTGCTGGATGGAAATGTATCTGATAGGTTCCACCGTTCGCTTGACCACTTGAGATAATCAAATTGAAGATATACGCGGACCCTGAGATGACATTGCCGCTCAACGCGGTCGATGCATCAGCCCATTTTAATATAACAGGATACACACCACTCCAATTCGTGATAAACGCTTCCTTCAGATACCCGAATTTCCCGCTTGCTATCGGGAAGTATGCTGAGCCTGGATACTCTCCGCTCATAAAGTTCTTTGTCGCATAGGATACCGCGCGAAGCTCATCCAATGGAACGACATATGCGCCGTCTTTTCCTTGATATTTTAAGTAATTCATTTCTTGTTCCATTCTTTACACCTCCGGGATATCTTCAGGACATACAAGATAATCGCCGTACTCACTTTTCAGCCAGGCTGGCGCGCCAATCGGTCGGTCTCCATCACCCATTGTCCGAATCGTCGCAGGTTTCTCACCTTTCAGGAACGTGAGACATTTATTCAGGTCTTTCACCACGCGATAGGTATAGGGCGTGATATAGAAGCTCGCGAAAATATTCGCATCCGCTCCAACAACCGGTGGGTTCTCCACATTGAAATGAGGATACAGCTGATATAAAGACCATATCTCTGTCCGTGGAGATGGGTCTTGATAGGGGGTGCTCAGCCCTTCCCAGTACCCAATATTACCTGGAACAGTTCGTGGTGTGATAAGGTTCATACGGTCGACACGCTGCGTGTACTGGAGATACATCTTCGCGGTAGACATAGCAAGACCTGTGAAGAATTGGTACAACGTCTCTTCTTCTTGCGGTTCTAAATATCTTCGTCCTGCTGTATCTGTTGGGGTTTCCCACCCGCTTGTGCTTCCCGCTGCGATAGCTACCCCGCTGTTAAAAGGATAGGGGGCATAGACGGTCAACTGCTGCCTTCTTAAAATTTGGACGAACCAATATCCTTCGTCGAAAAGAAGACCGACGAAATGGTTCTCCTTCGGAATCCATGATTTTTTCTCTATTTCTAACAAACTACTTCACCTTCTGTGTATGTGTTTCTATAAAACAAATCCACATCAGGGTATATAAAAGTATTTGATGAAAAAGAAAAAAGAGTGGGCGTGCTCGCCCGTTTTAGTTTTTGCTTCCAACTGCGAGGATATCGACGATACCGGACGTGAATATCATTCCACTTCCAGTCCAATGGGATACTCCACTGGTGATGATTCCAGACAAGTCAAAGAATCCACAATAGTGTACGAGTATCACGTTACCGCTGCATCCTCCGACTCCGCTTGCTGCTGAGCCAGTGATGTAGTCGACGGTTGCTCTGATACAGGGCTGTTTCGGTGTAACAAGTGCGAAATGCACTTCACTGAGCTCAGGGATGCGTATCGCTCCCCAACCAGATTGACTGATTGGCTGCACATCGACATCTCCTGATTCAAACCAGTATCCGCTTGCTGTAGCATCGTTTGACCCGTATATACCGGAGTACATTGCTTTCGCACCTGCCCATAACACGGTAAGATGTTCTTTTGCTACCATGGTGACAGGTTCTTCAGTATAGTTGGTCAGTTGGTCATTTTTTGGTGGCCATGTCATATTTTTTTACCTCCATTAATTTTTGCTTCCAATTGCGAGAACATCAATGATGCCTGATGTGAACAAGTTTCCGCCAGATACCCAGTGTGATGCTCCGCTCACGACAATTCCAGAGAGGTCAAAGAATCCACAGTAATGCACGAGTATCACGTTACCGCTGCAGCCTCCGACACCGCTTGCAGCAGAGCCAGTAATGTAATCCACTGTCGCGTTGAGACACGGTTGTTTCGGTCGGATAAGTGCGAAATGCACTTCACTGAGCTCAGGAACGCGTATCGCCCCCCAACCAGAATCACTGATTGGCTGCACATCGACATCTCCTGATTCAAACCAGTATCCGCTTGCTCCAGCAGCATTTGAACCAAATATACCGGAGTACATTGCTTTCGCACCTGCCCATAACACGGTAAGATGTTCTTTTGCTACCATGGTGACAGGTTCTTCAGTATAGTTGGTCAGTTGGTCATTTTTTGGTGGCCATGTCATATTGTTTACCTCCTAGATAGTAGTCTAAGAATTATATATCCTTAGAATGAGGCAGTTGCTTGGGTCGCTACTGTATTGACTGCTGCGATATAATGGGTTGAGTTTAGGAAACTTCCTTTTGCTACACAGATACCACCGAGTCGTGGTTCTGTTGTTCCTGCTTGCTTGAAATCAAGTGCCATGAGGACATCCATGTCAGGGAGCCAGAAGGTTGTCGGCAAGGGAATCAGGTTGATTCCTGTGTTGTAGTCACGAATTCTACATGCAGAGACATCATAGTGGAGGATGTTTGTTCTTCCGATATCCATTTTGATGGTCTGTATCTTCGCGTTTGCTTGTTCCTCGATGATATACATCGGGTAGAAGAAACTGTCATGGTTGACTGCGAATGCGGTAGTCGCGGTGGTTGGAGAGTGAATCCAGTTCTCAAAACCGACTGCGTTTGCTGCCCGGAGGGTATCATGTTTCCATTTCCAGACGTTGTTCGCCTCACAGCCTGCGGACTCGACCAGTCCGACTTGTCCGGGTCGAATCATTCCGAACCCGATTTCGCTGTTTCCTGCGTTGAATCCGCCGAATGTCAGTTCATCAAGCGCGTTTTTTGCGACTTGCACTGCTCGTTGTACATGTTCCCATTTGTTGTTAATAAACTGCCTTTCAAGACTCCACGGAGGCATGAAGAGCTCGGCCCACTGTTCTGTTAAGAGTGTTAATTCATCTCCAGTGAGTGCGGTCTCCGCAAAATCTTCGTTCTGTATGGTTAGTTTCACCATTTTTCACTTCACCTCTATTTATATACAATCATAAAATCCCTTGACCACTATATAAAGATTAGACCATTAGTTAAGTATAAATAATGATGATTACATTATAACACCATGTCTTCTAATAAGACTCAAATATGTTTTTTATTGGAAAAAGAAGCGGTCGATAAAATCAATCTTTTAATCGCTCAGAAAAAGTTCGATTCGCAATCGAATTTCCTCAGAAGAATCGTCTGGGAGTATATAAATAAAGAATTTAAACCAGTTCGTGCCTAATATGGTTGAATCAAGAGAGCACAAACTATTAAAACTCGCCGCATGTGAACAATTAAATGATGAGGGTTTTAAGAATATTTTCGAAGAATATAATATAATGATTGAAAAGAAAAAATTCAGGGTCGATGTTGTGGGTTTTAAAGATGAGAAATCCGTTGCTATAGAATGCGGTTCATGTGAGATTCAGAAGATGCGATGGATGAGAAAAAGATTTACTGAGGTAAGATGGATTCCTTACCATGGAAATCTATTATATTTGAAATATAAATTATTAAATCCTTATAGAAAACTAAAAGAAATAAATGTCGTGGAACCAATGGATGAAATGAAGAAAATGGAGACTGAAAAAAGAAAATCTCCTATTATTTTTATAGAAAAAGAAAATACTTATTTTATAGCAACTGAAGGAAGGGAATCTTTTGCTATAATATATTTTGAAAAATCAATCAATGAATGGCTGTTTAAAGCATTTGATTCTGCTCCATATACTGTAACAGCTCTTCAGAAAATTGTCGCCCGTGTGAATTACTTGAATCAGAATGCTTCTGATGGTCATTTTATTTCATTCTTAAAAAAAGATATTAAAATACTACCTCATGCGTAAGCAATCTTTTTATATGCGGTGCTTGATTCCTTCGGTATGGATGCAAAACCTGCTCGTTTTCAACGACCGACTCGTATGGAGGGTGCTATCTACATTGAGTTTGTTGGTAAATGTCGGAAGGAAAATCGTCAGATACGCACCACATTGGAGCGTCTGATATCGCATTATAATAAGAATGGTGAGTCTGTCTTCGACTCAGGTAAGAAGAAAAAATAAGAGAAGAAGTCTTTTTTACGCCCGGATTTCACCAGGGAATATTTGTGTTGGTAACGCAGCTTTTGGGTTCCGTGTGACATCCATTCCCCAGCCTTTAGCGCGTGTATCATACCGATTCCAGAAGTTTCCTTGGAAGTTCGGTGGATAGGTCGTACTCATGTAATCTGGTGGATTCGGTATTTTGCCATCCCAACCGAGATTTGTGTATCCTCCGGAGTTTCGCATGTTCTGGTATTGTGCTTTCTGTTCACATGTGGGGCATCCGAGTGATGCTGCTTGTGCGGTTTGTGCTCGTGCAGTTAGACTTGTACCGTATATTCCAGCGAGTATTCCTGCGAGGCTGGCGGTAATGCCATAGAGAACCATTGCTTTCTTTGTTTTTTGGTCTTTAATATATTTTGTGTACTGAGCGAGAATGATGGCTCCCACCCCGGTTACGATGGGGATATACACTGATGGTTTCTGCCAGAAGCTCGGGTATGGTGTATTCCCATCAACAAATTTTTTGAGAATTATCGGAACAAGTACTCCGACACCCGCGCCTATCCCGTATGGGATGAAAGTCTTCTGCTCTGCTGTTAATTTTATGAGCTTACTCATCTTAATCCCTCAGTTGCACAAGATTGAAATAGGAAGAATCGGGCCTGCTTAGGCTCGAATGATTTTGTTGCTGATGCCAGTCGGTGTTAAATTAACACCGTTGCTAAGACCCGCGACCGCTTGTCTGACGACTGGTGCTGTTCTCACAGCATATCGCGGTTGCGTGTAGGCAAGGTTTGCTCGTGCTGATGTTCCAAGGTATCCCATGTCGATGAGACCGCTCATTGTTCCGGTCACAAGGGATGAGAACCCATACATTGCGAGCATTCCTTTTGTGTTTTGGTTCTTCACATATTTGCTTGTGAACAAAGTGATTAATAATGCTCCAGCTCCAGTCACAATTGGGATGAATGTACTCCATTTTCCCCAGACGCCTATCATGGGTATGAGGGGGCTTGGGTATGCATTATCCACAAATTTTTTTATGGCATAGGGCACGACAATTCCTAGACCTGCTCCTGCGCCATATGCGACGAGTTTCTTTTGCTCTGGATTCAATTTTTTCATGTAATCACTTCACCTATGGAGATATAATGTTTTGATGGATATATAAAGTTTTTTGTTGAGAATTCATGAAGAGGGGTGTCATTGTGTCACCATATTTTCTTCTTTTTGGTGTACCATAGCACTCCTGCGATGCCAGCGATGCCTGCTGCTGCGACAATGAGTGAGAGAGTATTATCTGCTGCTGTTTCTCTATATTCTAATCCTGTGCAGGGGGTTGTGGTTGGTGTCCAAACTCCGCCTATGCAGGTGTTCAGATACCCATTGATGCAATGTTGTACTCCTTCTTGTTTGCATCCTGTGCATGTGGTTGTTGAAGGAACCCAGTTTGTTGCTTTACAGTTTGTGCCATCCCAATGACACCCGGCAGCTTCACAATCAATTTGTGTCCCATTGGTTGCACAGAGAGTACTATCTTGATAGGAACATGTATTTGTGTATCCATTGATGCATTCTTGTACTCCTATCGCTCCTGTTGGACTGACACATGCGGGTTCTGTTTCTCCTGCCCCCCAGACTTTCATACCGATATCTACAATACCCATTGGCATCGTGGAGGGGATATCGATAGAATGTGTCTCAGTGACCCATTCAGTGGGATTAATTGTTGTTGAGAAAGGTGTTGTGTTGAATGCAATCCATTCTCCTGATATCAAATAGAAATATCGTGTATAAACCACTCCCGTAGTAGTTCCATAATTTCCGAGATGGGCATCTGCGATGGGGACTTGTATTGCTCCTGGGGCAAAAGGACCAGCATAGAAGGTTGAGCCGGGGATATCAATGATACCTACTGTTTCAAGAGCGAGAACTTCGATGTTGAATGGACCATGCTGAACATATACTGAACCATCCCACAGACCGATATATGCACTATATATTCCTGCTCCTCTTGTTGTTCCTGTGGATGTTGTATCACAGATTAGTGCATTATAACTTTGAGCTGTACATGCTGTTGTTGAATACCAGTCTGCACAATTATCATATATGCAATTCGGACATTTTATCGTATTGGTGACACAGGCTGCTGTTCCTGTTCCATATATTTTTGCTCCTTTCCATTGGAATGTTGCAGTCAGTGTACATCCTGCTACGGGTTGGTCTGTCCCTCCTGTCCATGACCATGTGACATTTGCGGTTTGACCTGCTCCGCAGGGGTTCGGTGAACAAGAAGTGTTATCACCTTGATAGGACCCTCCTTGTGATTCACAATCTGATGCAAGCATTGCAGGATTACAAGTCGTACCAAAACAACATGCTCCTTGATGGGTTGTCATGGAGGAAACTGTTTTATATTGATAATACGCATGGGGAGTTCTCGGAGAACCACCAAAAACCTCTGCATATGCTTCATATTGTCCTTGTACCGTAGGAGAACAGGTAAGTGAATGAGTGCCACTGGTGGATGACGTGGCATAGTAGGGAGTACATTGTGAACCAGATGGATTATTAAGATAAAAAGCTGCTGCGAGACCACCAATGGGAACAGCATTCGTCCAGGTGAATGTTGCAGTGAGACTTCCTCCTTCTACAGGTGAATCTGGTGAAAAAGAAATAGTACAAGTTGGGTCTGATACTGAAACGAAATGAGCGTTCACTGTTTTATTGGTCGTCATCACTATTGGTACTGATATTGAATTTCCTGAAACATCTCCATCCCAATAGCTGAAATTATATCCTGGATTCGCGGTTGCGGTAAGCGTGACCGTTGTTCCTGAGAGATACCATCCCGTACTATATCCTGGAGAATTTGGTGGGTTTGCAGTGACTGTCCCATATGCTGCACTGGGTTGTGTTGTTATTGAGAGTGAATAGGTGGCGGAAGATGTGATATATCCTTTCACATCATAAATGATGAATGTCTGCGTGTTGGCGAATCCTATCCGCATCCCATAACAGTTTGACATTGATGTGGTTAATGTTAAGGTATCCCAGCTCCCCATTGCTGGATGCCATGTTCCACTCCAGAGGAGTGTTGCACTTCCACTAGCATTTAACCCCCATACATTCGAGATATAGTTTCCTGAGTATCCAAGATAATTTGAATTGATTTGTATTCCATTTAAAGTATGCGGTGATGTCCATGTCCAATCGCAGAAAAAACTTTGATTATTGGTTGTTCTTTGTGCATATGAACCGGAATTCTGGTCGTAGGTATTCCAGAACGTCTGAGACCCACCAACATACATCCAGTTTGTATCATAAATGTGATATCCCTCGGGGATGATGTCGGTCATCAGCTCCTCCGTCTCAATAATAAAATTATTACCGAAAGTCCCGCTAGTGCGATTCCGCCGTAGACGAGATATTTTGTCATTGGGTCTTGTGCGGTACTATGACATTTTTCTGGCATGATGTAGGGAATTGGAATATCAGCGTACCAGTAACATCCTGCTGCAGTACACGTCTCTTTCGTAAGATATGTTGTGCATGCTGGTGGAGGATTTGCATTACAGGTGTTGTTATACCAGTAACATCCTGCTGCAGTACATGTCGCTTGAGTTGTATATGAAGAGCAGAGTGTCTCAGGGGTTGAATGACATGCATTATCAGAGGTCCACCAGTAACATCCTGCTGCAGTACATGTCGCTTGAGTTGTATATGTAGAACAAGTTGTTGGTGCAGTTGCATGACATGCGTTATCCGATGTCCACCAATAGCATCCTGCTGCTGTACAGGTTGCTTGAGTCGTATAACTACTGCATGTTGGCTGAGGAGTGGAATTACACGTATTATTATACCAATAACACCCCGCTGCTGTACAGGTCGCTTGCGTTGTATACATGTTACATGCTGGCTGCGGAGTGGAGTTGCAAGTGTTGTTATACCAATAGCATCCTGCTGCCGTACAGGTGGCTTGAGTCGTATATGTTGAACATTGCACTGTTGTGGTGACAGTATAGGTGTTTGATGTGCCAATGACCTGAGCAGTTGATTGACCAGCTGCCACCCAGAGGATGTCAATGGACCCTGAGCCGACTGGAAGGTTTGAGACAGGGCCTAAACAGTAGATGAGACCATCGGGATGAGTTGTATAGGCAGGAAAGAGATATTCTGAATACACGCTCCCATTATGGTTCCAGCGGTATCCTACTTGTTCATTATAATAATCATGTCCTGTGCTCCACGATAAAAACGCATAAATAGCCTGCCCGACAGTAAATGCGGTCACTTCCGTGCAGGGTGTCGTCATCGTGGTGCAATCTTGTGTACATGTGACTCCCGTTCCGACGGGCACAGCAACTGCTCCGATATTCATGTCCCATGTATGGGTTTGAGCCAATTAATCACCACATTTTTTTCTTTTTCGTGTACCAGAGTATCCCAGCGAGACCCGCGAGACAAATGAAACCAAGGATGAAGTTCGTATCTGTAGCTAGTTCTCCATTAGGACCAAGCATAAGTGAGTAATTAGCAGGTTCTGTTTCATTCCATCCCCACACCTTGATACCATAGGTATATGCGCCTGCGGTCGTAGGAGCTGTCACGCTCACGGGTATGACGGTTGTTGCGCCTACTGCTACATTGCTTGTTGTCCAAACGACGTTTGTTACTGCCGTATTAGGAGTACAGGTCGCAGGAGAACAATCATAGACTCTATATCCTATGATGCCTGCGTTGTTCCCTGTGTTTGTTACACCAAGAGAAACAATAGTGCAGGCACTGCCCGTGCCACATGTCGAATAATATGTTGTCGAAGATGTATTAATATCTGCGATAGTCCCAACTATGCTAGATGCTGTTGATTCTACAGAAATATCTCCCGTGTAATGTGTCCCACTACAAGTATTACAGGGAGGTGTTGTACAGATTGCCGACCATTGTTCAGCGACAATTCTAAACTGCCACCCTAATGCCCAATTCGTTGAATCAGCTTGAGCTTGTATTTGTTGTGTTACAGGAGTTAGATTATTACGAATAAAAGTCACTGGAACAGATATCGTCCAAGTGCTTCCAGCAGCAACAAGTGCCTGACAAGAGGCTTGAGAACCTGGAATAGTAGTATATGTTCCCGTTGATGGTTTCAACGGTCTTGCTTCAATATGTCCAGCGATACAAACAGAACTTGTACCACTATTTTTTATTGTTGCTGAGATAGTCCCCGGAGTATTCAGTGTAAAGCTAGTTGGGAAACTGCTGGCTGTAAATTCTAATAAATTTGCTTGTTGTACAGTAATATTCCATGTATGGGTTTGTACCATATTATCACTTCACCTTATAAAGAAATCGAATGAACAGTATAAATAATTAACTGAGATTTACGTTGCGGAACTTGCACCAGATTCTTCTTCTGATATTCTTTGAGCTGGTCTTGGACCACCTACTGATATTTTTCCTTGAAACAGTCCGAGGAGTTTCGGGATGATGACTATTGCTGCGACCCCTATTATTGCAACGAGGAGATACGTCATCCAATCATTCGTAGTGTGACTTGTCCAGCTTGAATCAATCCATTCTCCTGTACACGGATTAAATGTTCGTGTATCACAGTTTGGCATGACGATGAGTTTTGCGCATGTTCCAATATCTTGCGACCGTGGTTCTGCTTTACAAATTGGGTCAGGATGTAAAGCGCTCGTAATCATAAATATAGCAGTCACTAATAATGCAGCGACAATTGCAATGACAATCCATCCAATTATGGGAATGATTAACCCATCTGCTGATGCTGATGTTTGAGAATAGAGAATTGCGCCACCGTTCACATCAGCGCAATAGAACCCGATTTGGTCATCATAAGGGAATGCAATAGGGTCAATGGTGATGGGTGTGTTATCATTGAGAAGGGGGATATCTGAGAGGTTCGTATAATCTGCGAGTGTTCGTCCATCTGGTGTGAGAATGAATGTATCGGTATTCCAGTATGGGTCAAGAGTCTCGTATTGCATCACCTGATACCCGAGTTGTTCAAGTCCTGCTTTTCGTTCCGGTCTCATTCGCACTTCACCTTAATATTAATCATCTTCATTCTATTTAATGTTTATCCAAATCCAAATGTTCCTTGGAATGCTGATGGGTCGGGATATCCTGTGCTTGAGAAATTTATTCTCAAAGAATCTATTGCTTGTACAGGAAATCCGAACCAGTTTTCATGGGGATAATTTGATGGTATCCAAAAATATCCATTGAATAAAGAATATACATATGCTCCATCACATATCTTTGTTTCAACTCCTTTATAACTGCCCCACAGGCTCCATGCTATTGTACCAGCATATCCCCCGTTTTCATAATCTATTCGACAATAATTTAATCTATTTACTGCAACTGGTTTATCTAAGGTTATTATAAGGTCTTTTTCTGTTGTTGTTTTGCTTCCAGAAATAAATTGACTTTGTGCTTTTGGAACACATTCATTGTCTGCTGGGTTGCACCAATCAACTGTATCACAAGTTCCCACCCCTGTATTACAAGGACATCCACCACTATACCCTAAATCATAGCATTCATCAGCTCCCGCTCCAGGAATTTGAAGACAGGTGATAATTCCTTTTTGAGAGTTATAACATGCAAGATGTTTTGGAGCACCTGCTACACATAGACTCGAGTTTGTCTCTAATGTTGCCCATTGATTATTCACACATTGACAGAGAGTTCCACTTCTGCATACCGTTGAATCATTATATTCACATCCACCGGTACATGTGGTGTTGTTTCCATTTCCCCCGATGACACATTTTGTTCCATCCCAGCTGCATCCTTTCCCGAATAGTGTTCCTTGTATAAAACATTCTGGGGAATTTGTGAAATCACCGCAGGATTTATCTTTTGTCAGATACCAATATGCACCGACTCCTACCGCTGCGACGCCAAGTATGGCAAGAGCTATCTTTGCCCCACGGTTACTTCTAGGGGTATAATATGACTGGGGGGGATATCCATTCGTAGTTCACTTCACCTCGTTATTAATGAGTGTATCAATATTTAATCTTTATGCAGAGTTATCCTTCAGTTTTCTTTTTCTTTGTTGTCTTCCGATATTTTGCTCCTACCTGAATATTGACCCGTTGCGGAGCTATTTGTGGCTGTGGATAATATGTCGGCTGTGGATAATACATCTGTCGTCTTCCTGATGGTATCAATGAGAGAAGGAATATGACTGCTCCGCCTCCGAGGATGATATAGGGGAGATATGCCTCGAGCATTGGTTTTTCCTGGCATGATGGTGTTCCGAATGGATTCGGATATGCATACCATGAGCATCCCGTGGCAATACAGTCCGTTTCATTTTGTTGTAATTGACAGTTAGAGGTACATGACTGCCCCGTTGGCGTCCAAACTTTTGCATTACATGTATAGATTGTATTATTTACGCAGATTTGTTTTCCTTGTTTTCCAACTGGGTTTGTGCAGGATGTTACACAGTCTGGCTGGGTAGTATCAGGATAGCTTGCAGCGTCACCTACTCCGCAGACGGAACCTGGTGGGAATTCTGCTGATTCCGCAGTTTCTCCCGTGCATTTCCAGCAGGTAACCCCGGGGGTCGGATAGCATGCTCCTGCATACCAATGGCATCCATATCGAGTGCAATCCGCTGGATTGTTATATTCTGAACAAATGGTCGCTGCCCCTGAATGACATGCGGCATTCCACCATTTACACGTATAATTCTCACAATCTGTCTGATTGCAATTCAACATATCACAATTCGCAGGGGTTCCTGAATTACAGAGATTACAATACCAGTCACACCCATTCGCTGCGCATGTTAATGAGTCATGGTAATCCCCGCATTGCAACCCCGTGGGTCCCATCCTGCATGAGGTCATCCCATTCGCATTCTGAGTCCATGTATTATTGTTATATAAATCTGCTTTTGTGCATGTTGCCGTTGAAGGAGTGAGACCAACAAACCATCCATTGTTTGTGTAGATGATATCACATCCGTTACATGTAGAATATGCCATGAGATACAACTCAGTCCCAGTGATATAATGAGCTGATGAATCAAAGAAGAACCCATCCCATCCAACCTCATTTGTTGCATAGGAGGTGGGAAGAATTTCATAGGATGCAGTCCATCCCGCAGGATTCGTGGGAGATGCAATCGCTTGTGCTAATGTTGCGACTCCGAGGAAAAGAGAATGGCTTGTCTCATCCCCTTTTCTGATATAGACTCCCATCCCTGAGAGCGGTGCAGAACTACTTGTGAGCTGACGAACTGCTCTAGCACTATTCAGACATTGTTGATAATCTTGATAATCACAGAGATAGGTATATGCCATATTTGAGGGCAAAAAATCAGAGGGGGGTGAAACCTGTGTTAAGGAAGGAGTACGTTGAATTCCCATCGAAATTTTATATCTTGTTATATATTGTCCATTCAGTGTTTTCGATGGATATTTCATCATATATACCATGTATAAGCCATCCTTATCGTCTGATATGTTTTCTTGCTCGTTGGCCGACATCGTATGCAACGCCACGACCTGTTGCAGTCCAGATAAAAATACCTCCGAACAAACCAAGGAATCCACCGATTAGAAATGAGGCCGCGTCAAACCCGAGTTTTGTTGGTGCCGCTGCTGTTTGCATCTGTGGTATTATTATAGGGATTGTTGTTGCTTCAGTAGAAGCTGATGCTTCACGATTTACCTGACCAAGTCGGTCATTCTGGAATCTCTCGCAGCATTCTGTCTGCATTAGTGGGGCATTCTGCTTCCTCCCTATTTGAATCTTCCCAAGTGATGAATCCCGGAGACTTCCTTGAAAAGGACCGGTTTTATATTGATTCGGGTATCGAAAATCTGATTCAGGGGCTGAACGCCCTGTGATAGTACATCCAAGAGGACTACATACATTCACATTCTGAGGAGGCAGATGTGGCCATCTCGTATACACTTCCTGATTACACGTATCGCATGATGACATTTGCACTTCACCACATCATAAATGAAGTGGATAATATTTAAAAGTATCTAATGTAGTATGGTCTTAACCAATATAAAAGTGAAATCCATGGCAATATTGTGAATTATTATCCTCGTTTAGGTTTCGGTTTTGCAAGCATCCACCAGAGTGCCCCGCCAAGTAAGGTAAGTATTGTTCCCCAGACGATGATAGCAGGCAGCTCTAATCCCCCCTGTGTTGGTGTTACAACTTCACCCGCGTGGATGACGACCAATCCATCTCTATCATGCAATAGTTCTTTGATGCATTCCAAAGAGTTCGGGTTTTCAGGCTCAGTTTTCATCCAATAATTAATCCACCAATTATATTTATCGATGGATGCCTGGTAAGCGGCATCAAAAGAACCTGTATCCATGAATGCATGCCAAAACTCATTCGCGCTCTCCCAAGTACATTTACTGACATTATCATCATAGGGGTCGGTGGTGGTACCTGGCACCCATGCCCAACTGATATTATATCCCGCATATTCCTTCGCACCCGCATCGATGATAGCGGGTCCAAGTAGGTTTGCTGTAAGGCACGAAAGCAAATACACATACCTACCCGCGAGGTTGCTGCAATTGTTTACTGAAAATATTTCCTGCGTCGTATCCCCTGTAAAGGTTGTATATGACCCATGTCCAAAACCAAAGAAATATGCGGGGTCGTATTGGCTGATTGCTGGAAAGATATACTCCTGCGTAGCATGAGACTCCGCCATGTCGATGCATGTCCAACTTCCTTTTGCAGCAGCATCTTTTACCATATGTGAAAGTGCATAATACCCATCTGAACACCATTCGCAGTTCAGTGGTCTTGAAAACATCATCATAGATGGGTCTGGCATAGTTACAACGTCTTTTGTAGAAAATCATGAAGTTTTTTTTCAGCCATCAGAAACTCAATACCGGCCTGCGTCCCCATTTTCGCCTCTGCGATTTGTTCATCTGGAGTATATGCTTTTCCGAGGGTACGAATCTCTTTCATCCTCCCTTGGTTTTTCCTCTCCGCCATTCTTTTGAGGAGGAATTCCTTCATTTCGGTATCGAAAATTTGCATATTAATTCACCTACCAATACATATTGAATTATGGTATATATGCCTGAACCTGTTTCCAGATGGAATCGTTCGCAGTTGCATGTTGCAGGAGTTGTCGTGGCGTAAGTATGATGGTTCCGCTATTTGTCTTGAATGTAAACGGCGCGTCCATTTGACCAATCTTCTGCATCGAATTAACCCATGTTGTGACACGGTCGAGGGTTGCCATCTACCGTTTCCTCCGGTATGTTGTTACATTGGTGCTTCTTCTGCTTCCAGCGAATAATGCAATTCCGACGACTCCTATACTCCCGACGACTGCTACAGGGATGAACCACGGCTGTTCCCAAATCTGTATTTTTGTGAAGTTCGCCTGAATGATGACTGAGCTTGTAGGCATATTGAATGTGAGCGTCATATTCGTACTCGGATACGTCCCCGTCCATCCTGTGAACTTATACCCGTCATCAGCCATGGCAGTAACACTAATGTTAGTATTCGCAGCATAACTTCCACTCGCAGTCCCAGTGACTTGCCCACCTGTCGTTGCCATTACTGCAAAAGAATATTCATCTATTCCTTTTGGCGTGAAGTTAGCAACAAGAGTGACAGCGTTTGCTGGCATATCGAATGTCTGAGCAGTATTTGTCGGAGTTGTTAGCGTAATGCCTATCGCTGTCCAACCTGAAAATGTATAATTTGTATTTGTAACAGCAACTACAGTTATGGAAGTACCTTGAGCATAATTTGAATTCGGAGTCCCTTGGATAGCTCCACCAGCAGCAGGATTCTCTGTTGCTAAAAATGCATAGATAAGAGGTGTCGATGTGAAGTTCGCTTGAAGGGTAACAGCATTAGCTGGCATACTGAATGTCTGAGTTGTCGATGATGGGTTAGTCAATGTAATACCTGTCGCTGTCCACCCTGTGAACGTGTACCCGGTGTTCACTGTAACCCCAACACTGATACTTGTTCCCTGTGCATAATTTCCATCTCCTGTTCCTGTGATGGTTCCACCAGCAGCAGGGTTCTCAATAGCAGTAAAATTATAGGTAGTTATTTGCGTGAAATTTGCAGTGAGAGAAACAGCGTTTCCTGGCATGAGGAAACTTTGAGTGAGACTTGTTGGATTTATTAATGTGATTCCTGTTGCTGTCCATCCTGAGAATATATATCCTGGGTTTGCTGAAGTTGTTTCAGTGATGGTTGTTCCTTGAGGATAATTGTTCGCCGCTGTTCCAATAATAGTACCACCTAATGTTGGATTTATTGTGAGACTCAATGGATAATTAATTATTATTAGCTGGAAAATCGCAATCAGAGTAACAGCGTTTGCAGGCATATTGAATGTCTGAGTTGCTGCAGTTGGTGTTGTCAATGTGATACCTGATGCATACCATTGTTGAAATGCATACCCGCTCCCTACATTAGCGGTAACAGAAATAATTGCTCCTTGAGCATAATTCCCATTTGCTGTCCCTGTGATGCTTCCACCAGCAGATGGGTTCGCATAAGCAGTAAAAGCATAGGTAGTTATTTGTGTGAAATTTGCAGTCATGGTGACCGCAGCTGCAGGCATACTGAAATCCTGAGTCGCTAACGCAGGATTCGTTAATGTAATCCCTGTTGTTGTCCACCCTGAGAAGGTATATCCTGTGGTTGCTGCTGCAACCTCATGGATAGCTGTTCCCTCAGTATACGAACCATCTGCGGTCCCTGTGACAGTCCCTCCAGTGGTTGTTGCTGCAGAAAAGGCATAGGTTGTCTGTGGAGTCGCATGACACGCACTATTATACCAATAACATCCATATGATTGACATTCTGTCTGAGTCGTGAAATCCGTGCAAGTTGGTGCAGTTGCATGACAGCTGCCATTCCACCAGTAGCATCCTGCTGCATTACAGGTTGCTTGAGTCGTATATGCAGTACATGCCTGTGGAGTTGCATGACAACTACTATTATACCAGTAGCAGCCATATGATTGACATTCTGTCTGAGTCGTGAAATCCGTGCAAGTTGGTGCAGTTGCATGACAGCTGCCATTCCACCAGTAGCACCCTGCTGCAGTGCAGGTTGCTTGAGTCGTATAGGATGTACATGAAGGAATAGCGGTAAAATGTGCAGTCATGGTGACCGCAGCTGCAGGCATACTGAAATCCTGAGTCGCTAACGCAGGATTCGTTAATGTAATCCCTGTTGTTGTCCACCCTGAGAAGGTATATCCTGTGGTTGCTGCTGCAACCTCATGGATAGCTGTTCCCTCAGTATACGAACCATCTGCGGTCCCTGTGACAGTCCCTCCAGTGGTTGTTGCTGCAGAAAAAGTATAGGTATCTGCGGTTATATGACCCACATATACTGTACCAGTGAATGAGGATGATAAATTTAATGTGGTAGATGAAGGATGTGACCCGCCGACAGCGATTTGTGCGGTCCAGCTTCCATATTGAGTTCCTAATGAATCTTGTATGTACCCATAGGCGCTTAATATTCCTGTGCTATTATTTTGTGCTGAATAAGTAATCGTTACTTGACCAGGAGAGACAGATACAGGTGGTGCTGTTCCATTCACTAAAAGATTTACAATACTGAGCGTCTCAGTACCAAGAGTTTGATATCCATCTGGACCCCACATATTATCTACTACATATGGCATATATTTCACCTACTCGAAATGACCAACAAGTAGTTGAGCAATTACTCCTGTTGTTCCAGCATTTATTGTAGCAGTTTTCGTCACAGGAGTACTCGTTACCGCTTGCGTCCAATATCCACTAAGAAGATTTGGAGGGGTTGCTGTATCATAAAGCCCACCCCAAAGAGAACCAGTACCACCAGTATTCTGAACCTGATATGTAATCGTCACATTGGTATTCGGCGCGACAACCTGCCCGGGGGAATATGTCAGCGTTCCATAAAATATTCCTTCGGGATACATTGTTATCTGAATTGCTTTAGAATCATCCTGAATTTGAGCCATAGGTTTACTTCACCGAAAAAGAAATCACATCTCCAGCATTTAAAGTTTTCTGACTAGGGAGTGACTTTGGAATATGTACGCCGACCAGACTCCCATGACAACTCTAGTGTGCTATACAGAGTAGTTGGGCGCGTCTTATACTTTACCGTATAATCACCCGTGCACGTCTCATTACCCCTCAGGATTAATGATGAAAGATGCACATCATCATCGAAAAGGATGGTCCCATTTTCTGTTCTGACTCTCACATGCACACTAAGATTCGTCGAAGTATTCTCACCAAGGTTGATAATCCAGAACTCGATGTTCGCGCTCTTGTTGCTCGATAACGTGTCGAATTTATAGAGCTGTACATCTGCCGCTGATGGAACAACAATAGGCTGTGATGGATTGAGAGCATTGTTGATATCAGTATAATTCCCTTTCACAATGAACAATGCGATAATGATAACTGCCGCAAGAACAAACCACCAGACAGAAAGTTTCTTTTTCTTTGGGGTTTCCACTGGCTTTGGGTCACTATATGTTAAATCTTCTTCTTTCGCCATAAAAAGAAATAATACGAAGGGGGGATTTATACTTTTCTGGGTCGACCCCTCCGCATCGGCTCAGCGTCTATTTTTTTATTTTATAGACTTGCCAGGCGATATAGATGATACCAAGCACTGTTACTAGATTGGTATCAATTGTATTTATGAGGTCAATTATTCCCACGTCTTCACCTCCTTTTCTTTTTTCCACTTCACCTAATGAGCGTTAATTTGTAAGGCTGTTGATGACATCGTTTGTTCCCCAGGAAAAAATGAATGCTGCGATAAAAAGACTTAATGTGCTCACATTCTCAGGGATGACAAACATCGGAAAAATAAACATCGCGGATACGATGCCACTAAACACAGCCGTCACGATGAACTTGTAGTCGAAGCTGAACGTCAGGGCGGTTGTTCCCGTTCCTGCGATTTCGACTTTGTATTCGCCGAGTTTTTTCAGATATGGAAAATAAGTTCTGCCAATCACACCCAATATTATTGCGATGAATGCTATCCATTCAGTTGGTATGGTCATCTTCATTTCACCATCGTTAAAAACATTCGGTCTGTATAAAAATGTTTTTAGAAAATGATATATAGTGCCAATGAAAAAAATTTATGCGTAGGCGATGAGTGATTCGGTTTCTCGTTCTTCGTTTTTTTTGGCAACTTCGGTGAAGTAGAGATGTGTTTCATCAACATGGTTGAGCTGGTCTGCAAGCACATCTCCCACGTTTTTGTCATCATGGGCCTGAAGGGTGATATTGAATTTTTCTCCTTTAAGGTAGATTTTGATGTAGTATTCTCCTTCTATTTTGAGGATTTTGCTGTGGATGAGCTGCGCTTTCTCGGGATGGTTTTTTTTCATCATAGAAACGTCAGTCCTTGTATCCGTTCCTTATAATTATCTACTGGAACTATTGTTGCGGCATGGTGTTCGTTTCGTCTGCAGGGGATGCAGGCGTTTTTGTTGTCTTTGTATTTGCAGTTTGTGATGTATCTGCAGTTGATAGTGGTGATGTTTTTCATCATCGTTTGTTCTTGTTGCTGGAAATAGTGTTGTTGTTCTTTCTGCTGCCGTATTTGTTTTCGTTTCAGTTCTAATTCTCTCATATGTTGCATCGGCATGGTCATTCCTGCCAAACATAATCTGCTATTTTTTCTTTTTTTACTTTATTTTGTATTTCTTCGACAAAAGACTCAAGTGTTCCTCCATATTCATATGATGTGTCGAATAATTGTTCATCAAGCACTTCTTCAGAGATAAATTTGAATCCACCTCCATACCAACCTATGAACTTCATGACATGTATTTTGGATGGGGATTTTGTCATTCTCGCTTTGTTCTTCATATAGTGGTCGATGGTTTCTTTGCATTGCTTTTTTCCATTGCAGTGGAACTCTTTGTTCTGGTTATCTATAAAATAATGACCGAATGAGAATGCTCCTCTCTCCCACATTCTGAATTTTCCAATAATTTTGAATCCGTTGTACATTTCTTCTTCAATGATTGATTCTGGTTTCAAATCCAGTATCTTCTTCTGTAATGCAGGGATGTCGATGACTTTTCCAACAAGCGGATGATTTGGATATTTTCGTTCCCAGATGTGTTCCTTTTCCAATTCCTCCAGTATTGTTTCAAGGGCATTTTTTGGTATGTCTTTGACATCATCGGAATAGAAATTGAACTCACCATGAACGTAATTAAGATATTCTCCATCCTTGCTATAATAATTACTAACTGTATGATATAATATTTCGCTTAATGCAGTTATCATTGTTTTTTCCATCATGAGTCTATCTCCCTTTTTGATATATCCATCGCATGACTTCCCCTGGTCCAATGAGCATGATTCCATTATCAAGTTCAAGTTGCGGGATTTCCCCACTGAACCCTGGGATGTCCATGACATTGATATCCTCGAATGGTATCCCATATTTCTGGAGCAGCATCTTCACCATCCTGCAGGATGCACAGGACTCGTTTCCATAGAGTCGCATATTTTATCTGCTCCCAGCGTATCGTTTTTGGAACTCTTCTGGCGTGAGTATTTCACAGGGTTTGAGCCCAACTTTTTCAACAAGGCAGGGGAAGCAGTAGACTCTGACAACACCTGTTTGAGGGTCAGGGACCGCGTAATTTGCGAGATAGGGATGCCCACATGACCGTTTGATTGTCCAGGGGTCCATCGGTTCTATTGTGTTAACCGTTTTTCATCACCTTCTTGGTTGTAAATATCACTTGTCGCATCCTCGAACGGTGTTGATATGATTTCGTATCTAAATATATTCTGGTTGAATTATGACACAAGATTCCTTCAGCAACAAATGATTCTGTAGGTTTTATATCAATGTCGTAAACATTTTTTAATCCGATTGAAGTTATTTTTCGTATTTTTCTTAATGTTATCTGTCTTTGCTGTCTATTGCTCTCTCTAATAATATATTTTTCCTCTCCATATTTTTTAATAAAATTTATTCTGTCTAAAAATTTTTCAACAGAATCGCGCTTTTCAATCAGTAAAATAAAAATTTTATTTTCCGTTTGACATCTGTTCGTTGAATATCCTTTAGTTTTGCCTTCTCGGAAATTTGATGCGATACCTACTTTTGATAATAGAATCTTTACATCTTTCATTAATTGCTCAGAAACGGACACAGCTGAAACCATTGGTTGCCCATGAGATAAAGATAAGCAACCATCTCCACTAAAATATCCTTTCAATAATTTTTCGATTTTATGATTCTGCAAAGTAAAAACAAATTCAGGTATTTTTTTCGTATTGGATTTACCAAAAAATCCAAGTTCCTTCATCTTTTCAACAGTTTTTTTTAAACTAAAAGTCAAATCTCCATTTCGTGATTTAGATAATGATGCTTTAGATATTTTTCCATAGAAATTTGGATTTTTTGATATATATATCTTAAGCCAATCTATGATTTTGATATCATCCCCAGTTGAAATTTTTATTTTTGTATCTCGGTCGTAGCAACCATCCGCTAACCACAATCCACACAATGTTAAAAAATCATCATCAATATCAAATTCACAACAATCATTAATTTCCAGTTCTATAGAGGCGACCACACTTTCCTTATTTTCTTCAATCTCCATTAAAGAGACGGGGACTATTTTATTTGTTACACTTGCTTGTTTTAGACGACCAAATAATGAATGATTTTTTGTTATTTCAATAGATTTCCCATTATTTAATTCCACTCGGTATACTTCTTTCATCCCTCGATACCAACAGTCTGTTATTTGTTCCCATACTATTTCTCCAAATGGAGCAGTGAATATTGGACGTAGATTGATGTTTTTACAATGTTTCTCTCTTATTTTTGCAGTCAGTACTTCGATTTTATTTCCTTTCACGAAACTATCATACAATGATGATATTTTGGAGAATTTTAATATTCCGTTTTCTTTCCAATAGAGTCTTGTATCTTCTGAAACAGAATCATCCCCCGCGATTCTCCGGAGCATCATGAGCTCATGGATGGGGAGTCCAACTTCCGACCAACTTATCACGTGTCTTCCTTTCCCTGATGGCGATATTCTCACTTCGACATCTTTGTTGAATCCATATCGTTTGAGGAGTTTTAATGCTTTTTGTGTTTTCGCCTTGACGTAAGGTGGGTCGATATCTAGTGTTATCCGCTTGCCTTTTATGTTCTTCATTTCTTTCCCCATATCACGATTTTTCTTCTGTCTCCATCAGTGTATCCTTCATAATTGGTGAGGAGCATGTGCATGTCTTTGATGGTGAGTGTTTCTTTTCCATACATGTCTTTGATATTGTAATCAATGGTCAATGCTTTCAGGACAGGTCTGATGAGTGGTTTCTCCATGGTATCTTATCCTGCTATCGTATCTATAAGAAAATACACCATTCCGCAAACAATTCCACCAACAAGGTCTACAATAAATGCAATAAATATAATAGTATTATACAATAATATTGATACTATGAAAAATATAAATAATGAAATCACCCATGCATAAAAGATACATACGAGCAGTATTTCCATATTCCATTCTGGCATATTATTCCTCCATTGCATATCTATGAATCAATAAAGCCATACTGAAAAGAAACGAAGGTAACACTAATGGAAAAGTAATAATCATCCCTATGAACAATCCTATTGTTGTTTTATCCCATTTCATATTATTCCTTCCAGATAAATCCTTGATAATCCATGAATACTGTTCCTGCTTTCTGTACCATCGCCTCTATTGTTCTGTTATCGTAGACATAGTATCCCATTTGTTTATTAATTATCCTCGCGTATTTCAAGCATCGTGAGAATTGATGTGCCTCGAAATCAAGGCGGTCTATCTTCTCATTCACCTCAGTTCCTTCAGAGATAACGTAGTCTGGGACGGGTTCTCTTCCTCGGCGGTGTTTCAGGTCTTGTTTCGTGTAGCGTTTCCCTTGAAACAGAGGGATGTATTCGATAGTATTGCTTTCGAGCTTGTCTGAGAGGAGGAAGGGGTATCCTGTGAGTGTAAGCAGGACTTTCCCCGCCATGTTCCAGAGGGTGATGTTAAGGATTTCAATGAGCTTGTTTTTATATCCGATTTCCTGAGCTTGGTATTGTATCCGTGGGTATGCTGAGAGAAATGAGCATCGTAATTCTGCGAACCAGGGATATTGATTGATGTCTTTAAGCGCGTAGTTCCTGTTGGCGATATTCCGATAGGCGTACTCATTTGTCTGCGCGACACGCTTCTCTGTAGTCCAGGCGTCAGGGCTGACCGCTATCTCAAAATCGATGATATGTGGCTGCGGGGAGCCGAAATCCATTGCTTCCACATGGCCTCCTTGGTTAATGAACCAGCCGAATATCTCCTCTGGTTTGATGAGCAGCGGGGCTCGATAGTCCCCTGGTGGTTTGTAGAGCAGTTCATTGGGGAGCTCCCAGCGCCAGCTCACGCCGACTTTGGTCGCATAGTATTCATTACCAAGGTGTCGGATGATGATGGTCTCTTCTTGTCGTTGTATTCGATGTTCCTTGATTTGAGCACGAGTCCATCCTCTGATAAGAACAGGATAGTAATCATAATCACGGATATGGAGTCTCTGTTCTATTTTCCGTGGTATCCAGACCCTGGCGTATCGTCCATGGAATAAGTGTGTTTTAAGCCATGGTCCGTGGCCATAGAGCTTGACTTCGATTGGTCTAGTTGTATCCAGGTCTAATGATTCTAAGACTCGTATAGGCGACATGGTAGGGTCGTGAGTGAGCAGAAGCGCGGTCCTCTCTGGTTCAGTATATGCTCTGACTATGATTGGGAACCAGGTGAGCGTCGCTTGGAACTGTTCTGGCTCAACTGGCTCACGGATAGTCTCATCGTAGACAACAACCTTCGGCCGCACTCGCTGAGGAATATTGCAGGAGAGTTTTCCATCAACCCGGTAGATTCGCGTCATTTTCTCCTTCACTATATATTAATTTATTTTTCTTAGGTTTATAAACATCACCATCATACGCTTGACCACATTTGCATTGCCAATATTTGAATTGATATTTATCAATATATTTCATCCATTTTCCACATTCGTTGCATTTCATTTTTCCATTGTGGAATACTTTCATGCTTTTCCTCTTAATTTACAATATCAATGTTTCCAGATAAGAAACATTCATAAATATTGGTTTTGTATGCTTCGGAAACCAGACTGTATTCATCTCGTTCAGTTTCTTTTTAATCCGTCTCCTATGGACTGCTATATTACCTGCATCTTTCTTAGTTTTTATTTTATTACATTTGATACACAAGGTTTGTATGTTCTCTTTATACCACATACTCCCTCCAAGTTCAATGGGAATTATATGGTCAGCAATCAACTGAGATTCATCAGGAACAAATTCAATCTTAATCCCCTTTTTCACAAATCGTTTACCACACATCTTACAAGTAGAATCATCCCGTTTGAATATCTGATACCTGAACTCTTGCCAGGAATATGACTTCTCATGTTCCTTATAATATTTCTCTGTACATTCCTTCGAGCAACATAACCAGTCAGTTCTTCGTGTCCATTCTCGTTTGTCCTTTCCACAACTGGGACACTGATATTCTTTAATCCTTTGAATCGCAATCGGTGTTAATTCTCTATGATAGTTCTGTCTCATTTTGCTTTATCTCATAATTTATCTATGCAAGGATTATCGTTTAATACTTCTTTTAATATTCCAGTTATATCGTACCTTTCCAATCATAAAAATACCTTTGGAACTAACTAAATTTGAACCATTCCATTTGATATATTTTCGCATTGATTTCAACATTTCTTTAAGTTCATCATCCATACTTATCTTCCTTTCTTAGTTAATTTATAATTTGAACTAAACCAACCTGATTTCCATATTCTCTCAATTTTTCCATTGGTAGAAACTTCAATAGTAGTCGGAAATACCCAACTTATAAGTTTGTCAAGACGATGGGGAAACATTTTTTTGTACACAACTTGCCAATTTTCTTCTTCCATATTATACTTCCTGTTTTAATTTATAATTTGAACTAAACCAACCTGATTTCCATATTCTCTCAATTTTTCCATTGGTAGAAACTTCAATAGTAGTCGGAAATACCCAACTTATAAGTTTGTCAAGACGATGGGGAAACATTTTTTTGTACACAACTTGCCAATTTTCTTCTTCCATATTATACTTCCTGTTTTAATTTACAATTAGAAGGAATGTCAGGAGAATAAGAATATCCTTCAGCCATACCTGACACGACCGAAACTGTGCACCGGTCTACTCTCATTCTTTTCCTGTTCCTCCTAATTTATAACCACAACGAATACAAACTCCCAAAAGATTAAACCAATGTCCAAATATTTTACATCTTAATTTCATTTGCCACCTAATTTATTATTTCAATATATGAATTACTCTCTTCTGCAAATCCATCGCTTGATGACGAGCATTGGTCGTCCCAGTTTTTCCAGGATTATTATCAAAAGCAATCATTATATCACAATCATTTGCTATTTTACCATTTCTCTCATAATACCTTTTAGGGCTATCTATATCATTATTTGGATAATAAATAAGGATTGGGATTCCATGTAATTCAGCATATTCTTGAGCATAAGTATCAACTCCTATAGCACCACCAGAAATAATCATATCATCATCACCATCATTAGTAATATTATGCTGTTCTAATACTTCAAAAACACGTCTTTGTTTCCAACCATTTCTATTTCCAACAACTGCCACTTTTCTCATTTTTTCACTCCTAATTTAGATTCACAATGAATATCAGGGAGAAAAGGGTTTACACAACCATACCTGATATGGTCGCCACTACGTGCACCGTAGCCCTCAATCTCTATCCTGTTCATTGTTCACCTAACTTACAATTTATTCCAATTCAAATAAGGACATTCAATTTTTGCACAACTCTGACAAATATTATATTCAACAGGTTCATGTTCATCATCAATCCTAGAAAGTATCCGCTTTATCTCTTTTTCAGTTTTACAGAAATCACATTTTGTCATTTCATTTTTTCTCCTAATTTATCAGTAGAAGGTTTTTCTTCGTTACGAAGACCTAAAACCCATTCCAATTCATGCACACGTGCAACCTCTATATCATTCAAAGAAACACTCTCTGGTTTTGAATTTCTGAATATATCCATCATCCTATGTTGAATTTCTTTTCTTGTTCTCATATGTCTCATTTTTATCTACCTCATCTATTTAATTTATATTATCAAGTTTACCATTATATTCTTTAAAGTTCCACCAACACTTGAAATCAGCAACACATTTTCCTTCCTTGAAATATTTACATTTTTCTTTATCCTTCTTCTTATAACATTTCATTGTCCACCTAATTTATTTATCCAATGGATTATCTTCTGTTGTGAAACTTATTGCTCCACAATGTCTACATTCTACTTTTGTTCCTTTTTTAGTTCCTATTGTCCGTATATTTCCTCCACATTCTGGGCATTGATAACTCATATCTTTTCATCTCCTTTGTTTAATAATTTACTTTTACACTCTTTTATGTATATTTCAGCTACTCTCATTTTTTCTTCCAAATAGATTTTCGCCATATACAATTCACCCAATGCAAAATCCAGTTTTTCTATATCAGTCATTTCTTTCATTGTTCACCTAATTTATTATTTTAGTGTTTTTATCCATAATCCAGTAGTGACCATATCATCTGGTTGAAATTGTTCTTCTAATGCTTCAATCAATTCTTTTACTTTGATTGGTTTGGTTATAATGATACTTCCCATTTTATCTACCTCATCTATTTAATTTATCAGTGAAAGGTTTTTCTTCCATTGCACTCCAATTTTTATAATCAGCAAACCATACAGAACCGATTGTTCCATCTTCATAAACTCTCATTTATCTCACCTCTTTGTTTTATCGAAAGTGAAAGGAAAAACATCCAATATATATTTTTTTTAAATAGCATCATTCTATCATACCCCTGCTTTTCCTTGTTGTGTTATACCTACATTTTGGGCATTTTGTCGTAGTTCCATCCCAAAGTTTTTTTTTATACGAGTCCGCAGAATGCGCTGAAATACCTTCGATGTTTTTTCTGGTGGTGGTAGTTGCATCTGTATCCATTCTCTCAAACGTGGTTTGTCTATAAAATATAATCGCTTCCCTGCGTACCATGGGAACAGCTTATACTTCGCCCGTGGATGGTTTTCCCAGACATCAACCCGATGTATCAGGTTCTTGCTTTGCAGGATGAAGAACGCGTTCTGCAAGGCTCTTGGGTCAGCATTCAGCAGATTCGCCGCCTCCCGACGTGTGAGTGCCTTGAAATCCTCAAGAGCCTGCAAGAGCCTTGTTTGGTCTCGTTTGGATTTTTGAATCATCCGCAGGACTTTTAAATGGGTCGGCCTCATAATATGATTCCACCGCGGTCTTCAGCCATGCCCTGCTTATCATAGATATCTAGCTCGGGGATATATCCGCAGTTGAGACATCGCCATTTTCCTATCGTTCCTGCGACCTCGGTGACCATTCGTGGAACCGGTATCGTCTGCATATATCCCTGACACTTTGGACAGGTGCTGACGATAAGACTCTGAATGTATACTCCTCGCCGATTTGGGAATACAATTTGTGCACACGGTCCTTTTCCTTCAACATGCAGAAATGCACTCATTGTTTTTCCTTTTTCATTTTCTTTTTACATTGATTCTCGACATCGAGCGTGTAGAATCGTTTACATTCTTTGCACCAGTAGCCGACTTTTTTCCATGTGAGCTTCCCATTTATCCGCTGGCGTATCCACATCTGCGTAAGCGGAAGATAATAGGTTCCTCCATCTGCGTACTCCCGTTCACATTTTTTATTTGTGCATCGTGGTATTCTCTTCATATTATAACTCCTCGAGCATATCATTCATCCATGTCGATGCCTCGTTCTGATGGATGATTTTCCGGGTCTCTGCATCTATCAAACAGAGCACTTTGGTGTGTTCCGCTGGCGAGTTCACAATATTCATAAACATATCATCAAGATATTTCAACTGAAATGCTTCGCTCTCCTTGAGATACCAGCTTGTTTCATCCTCAAGTGCCCCTTCTACATAAATCAGCTTATATTCCTCTTCAGCCATACTATTTTACCTCCTCCAGAATTGATACCATTTCTTCTCAGATTTTTTTACGATTTGTTCAGATTTTATTCCAACCAATGAGATGAGAGTTTTATCGATGAGGTCATCTCGGTTATAGATATCTTTTGCCATCTCTCTATATGCCTTTGAAATTCCTTTTAAAAGCATTTCAACCTCACGTAACCCAGTATAGGTCAACCACTGCGGTTTCATTTCCTCCTTGTTCGTCTCATTGTTTATCCGATGGATACTGATAGCAAGTGCTGAAGGGATTCCCCTGAACTGTTTCAGCAACAAGATATTGATATATTGAGAAAATTTTACAAGAGGCAACGCTTTGATATCCGTTGCGAGTTCCTCAGTATCTGATTTTGAATACCCAAGTTCTTTCGCCTCTGGTGATATGAAAATGACCGGCATGTTGAACTCAGCCTGAAGATACCAGATTACGCTCGAAATATGTTTGCAGAAGATAGACGCATTATCTCGGTATCGTGCCATCTGGGCATCCTTGCAATCACAATTGACAAAGAGATTTGCAATATATTCCTCTCGTTCATAATTATATTGCGGAAGTTTCGGGGGAAGGAAATTCTTCATGATGACCGTGTATTCTCCTACTGTCGCATGAACGTCTCCTCCATTGACCGTGGTGACCACATTATGAATTATCTTCTTGTTCCGAAATAGGTCAAGACCTCGTTTTATCCGGTCATCTGAAACCAGTTTATGAACCTCCACCAGGTCCCGTCGTTTCTCATATTTGAAGACATTCTGTATCGCATCGAACCAGTAAGGTGCAATGTATTTTGATGTGAATGGCAGTTGCCGAGGATGGCATTCTTTCATCTCAACAGTCTTGTTCCCGTCCTTATCAATTTTGTAGACTTCTTTACTATAGGTCATTTTATTCCTCTATGAAATCATCCATAACATCCAAGCAAAAATGAAGATTAAGGTCAGTATAAAAAGAGCGATTTCGCCGAAGTTATAAAGAATGAAAGACTCTTGTTCCAGTTCATGCCAACTTTTCATGATGCGAATCTCCTTTTATCTCCCGCGATGACGATGTTTGTGCTTTTACATCGGGGGCATTGGCTCATGATTTCTCCTTCAAAATAGGCTCCCCCTTCGACAGTACATTCAGGGTTTATGCAATGATATCGAATGATTTTCTTCATCAACATAGTGTATGCACTAAATAATATATAAAACTATCATTATTGTGTCTGCACTATGAATGGTTCTTCTTTTTATCACCATCGAGCTTGATGTCGACCTTTCCGACATTCACCTCAAACCCTTTTTCTTTCACCGTTTTCCATACTTCAGTTATCTGCTTGATGATAAAACGCTTCAATGCGAACCATGACAGCATCCCGAATACAGTGGAGATGATGACGAATCCCATCCCTTGATATATTCCTTGGATTATCCCATCAATAGCATTCATATTTTTCCTCCACTACATCAAATTCACATGGTAACACAGAAAGGAAAATAAGTGGTTTCATAAGGCTTGAATTAATGAGCTGATGTTTAAAGTATGCTGGAAGATAGAATGCTTTCCCTGGGGAGGCGATATGTGTCTGAATGTCATGTTGGCTGCTTTCCTGGATAGTGCCGCTACCTGCAAGGATGTAGAAGAAATGTTCCCACGGGTGGATATGTTCACTTATTCTCCCCTGCGGTCCGATAATGTATTTTTTGACGCTGAACTTCTTCATCCCGTCTTTCCTTGTGAAAAGAGTATAGACCATTGCATTCTGAGAATCACCGAACAGTATTTTCTTTGGTACACTATCCTCATGTTTCTTGATTTTCCATTTATCCATACTGCATCATCCTTGCGTTGATTCCTCGATTTTTTGCTCCGTGGGTTTTGTCTCAACTGCTAGCTGCGGTTGGACGACCTGGACCTCAGGCGAGAGTACAACAGGCTGCACCGCTGGAATGACAACTGGTTGTTCCGGCGGCTTTGGTCGTAGTAATTTTGGAACTTCATGTCCTTTCTCATCTTTGACGCTGATGGGCATCTTCTCTATCATGCTGTCCCTGAACATCGTGAGCTGTTGTTTCAAGAATGCTGCCTCTCCGGGGTGTTTCCATCGTATGATGGCTTTATCCCCATGGAACCGTATTTTTATGGTCATGTTATTTTATCTCCAACACTTCGAAATCCAACGGCGAACATCAAGACCAGTTGGATTATCTATAGTTGATTCACATGCCTGATGTATGGTGTCTGTTTCTTTATAGCCATAAAATGAATCTGCTCCCTCAATTACAGCTTTTATTATTTTTTGAGCCTGTTTTTCTGTTGGTTTATGAATTGCATGAACCCGTATTTTCTTCTCATCTGCTATTGTTTTTCTAAATCTAATAGCATTACAATGTTTCATAAAATGTTCCATATAACTTAGTTGTAAAGGAAAATCTTTTTGTTGCCCATAGACTATTCCAATATCCAAATGCTTATATTTTCTACGATTTTTTTTGCATCCGTTGATTTGCCGTCCATCTGGCATAATATAATTTGTACATTCAAACTTCGTAGTAATGCCAAACTTTTCAATGACTTTTTTGCATTTGTTCACATGGTTTTTGAATTCTTGGTTTACCATGTTCCTGCCCACCGTTCCCCGAGTTCCTCCATCATAGTTTCAATGATGTGGTCCTCATGCGTGTATCCCTGCTCACGTATCCCTTTGATGATATAGGTTTTAATAGGTGCATTGAGCGCCTGGTTGATTATTTCCCATTCAATGTCCGAGAGCGTCAGCTCAACATGATGCTCGTCCATCATCTCCTCATGTGAATCTATTGTTTCAATACTTGGGTCATAGTCTCCAGACATTTTTCCCGCTCGCTCTCTGGTTTCTCTTTACATATGCGTTTGATTGCCTCAAGCTCTTTCTCAGGGCTGATGTTCTCCATCATAGTATAGTATCGTTTTGTAATCTCCCTGCTGAGTTCTGAGAGCTCGGATATCGCATTCTGATAATCCTCTTTTGATTTAATATGGTCCATAACATGTCGCATGTCCCGGACCCGCTGCGCCATCCATGTCGCCAGTTCTTTCTCATCTGGAGGGAGTCTTTGTATTTTTGCAGGATTCAAATCTCCGCGCTCCGCAGTGGTGAGTTCTTGTGTCGCGAGATTAATCCGGTCGACGACCTCAGGGCTGGTGAGTCCAGCATCAAGGAATCGTTTTCCTTCTGCGAGGAGCCCTGCTGCTGCTGCTACATGATTACGAGTACATGCTGCACATGCTTCTGTTTTTGTTTTCCTCACAGAAACTTCCCTGTTTTCAGATGGTTGTATTACCTCAGGATGCTCTTCCTCTACAGACTCGGCCATCATCTGCTGTTTTCCCTTGTATTTCTGTACAACAGCGGATGCGTTCTTGTAATATTGATTAAGAAGTTTTTGTTGTTCCTTATCATCCTCTCCACCGACTTGCTGCATGATGAATGTACCAGCAAATCTGATGGCCCCCTGAATGAGTTTTATGGTATCTTCATTTCTCAGGAAGTCGAGTACAGTAGGCATATATTCGTCTATCTCCTCACCGGTATTTAAATTAATCGAGCACGAAGATTTTAGTTATTGAGTATAAGTCGCACAGAGACCACTTACTGCCGTTGAGAGCGCATATATGTTGTGTTTCGTCGCGGTTATTCCTTCGGATGTTGCTTTGAATATTTCTCTTAAAAATGATTGTTCCAATAAAATTTGGTCGCCAATATATGTCTTGAATAATTTTACATATCCTCGTATTTCATCAAGTTCTTTTGGTTCTTCTGGCATGTCAGCTGGTGGATTTACTTGTTTCGAGCCAGGATTTTTCTTTATAAAGTCCGCATATAATTCTAAACTCTTTCTCCATAGCTTTTTTGCTTCTTTATGATGTTTCATTATTTCTTCTTCTGAATTTTTAAGTTGGGATATTACTTCCATTCTGGATACTGCTTTTATATGAGTACTATCTTGTCTTAATTGTTCAGCTCGTTGTTGTATCAGCTTTTCTATTTCTTCTAATGCTGCTCTTAATTCCATATTTTTATCTCCTTTACATATCTAACAGTTTTTGTTTTATTGTTTCGACCTGAGTATCAAACCATGCGTATCCCCCGGGAGTCATCTTGATGGTGACGCAGAGTTCAGGTCGGTCTATGCAGAGCCAGCCATCAAGCATCAGCTCCGTGGTGATGTTGTTAAAATATTTATTGAGAAGGTTCCCAAAAAGGCGTTTCATCCATGAGGCGTAGTTCAGCATAGAGGATGGTGTTGCGCTCCAGAGGTCACGGTTCTCTTGTATGGCGAGTATCAGGTCTCCTTCGTTGAAATTCTTTATCGAGTTGTTAAAAAATGAGCGTATCAGGTTCATCGCGGTTTTTTCGATGAAATCCATCTACTTTCCACCAACGCAATGTTTACACCACCGCTTACCGTTGGCATCGGTCATCGCAAGGTTATGGTTATAGAGAGGTCTTCCGCATCCAGTGCATTTTCCTAGAGTGTTCACCGATGGTTCCTCAGCTGGTATTATGGCTTGTTCGGGCTCAGGGATTACTGCTGATTGTGTGGCTACTGCCTCTGGTTGTGTGGTCGTGACTGGCGCTGGTTGTGGTGGTTGTTGTGGTATGTTGAAGACGGAGAGTTCTCCTTGTTGATTTATCTGCAAGGGTGTTTTGCAGGATGAGCAGAGTCCGACTGCGCCTGGTGGGAGTGAGAAGGTCAGTGGGCTGTTGCATACGGGGCAGGCTTGTATCTGCGGCTCCGCTGCTTGCTGTGGCTCCTGTGTGATGGGTTGTTGAGCAGGCATGGTTTGCTCCTGCATAGGCTGTGCCTCTGGCTCAGGGGGGACCGTATATTTCGGTTGTGTATATTGTGGCATCGCCCGTGGTTTCGGTTGATTTGACACAGATGCCATGCCTCGTCCTATTCCCTCTGAGATTGCAGTAATGACGCCCCCGAGCGTCTCAGGCCAGTTTATCTTATTTTCTTTTTCAACCTCGAGTTTTGTTTTTTGTATCTCAAATTCATTCTCGACTTTTTTCATATCGATTGCTTCCTGAGTGATGCCGGTCTTCGTCTTGCTGACGGTATCCTGTATCTTACGTTCTAACTCCTCAGGAGATAATTTTATGCTTCTTTCTTGTTCTAGCCTCTGAGCAATAAGTTGCGATACCTGGTCTGCGGTTAGCTGCTGGTTTTTAATGTCAGTCAGTTGATTGTTCATTATTTGTGCCTGAAGGTCATTTGCTCGTTGGACTGCTGCAGCAGTTGCTGCCTGGCTGTCCTGTATCTGCCTTTTTAATTCAAGGAGTTGCGGGTCCTGTTGATTCATCATGGCCTGTCGTTGTTGTTCCATAGCTGCTCTCTGTTGCTCCATGGTCAATCTTTGCTGTTCCATCTTATTCTCATAATCACGGAGTTTCTGCTGCAGTTCATTCTGTCGTTCCTGCCGCATCTGGTCTAGCTGTATCTTCAGCTCGCGCACTTCACTCTGGTCTGAATATGTTGGTGGTCTTTGTTTTATCTGGCTGCCATCTCCAGTATATGCTCTATCAATCGTCCATTGCTGTCTCTCGATACTGCTGGGGATTGCTTGCTGGTCATATCCTTGATTCATGAGCAGGCGTTGCTGGTCAGCCTCGCTGCCTATTCTGATTCCTGTATAAGGCATGTTAATCATTCGTTTCATTTTATCATTATATTCTGTGAGTGCATGGTCATAGAACCAGGCGATGAGCTCGTTCTGTGCCTTGAGCTTACTTCCTGAGTCAAGCCCGTTCAGGTCTGAGAGGAGCTCCCGCGGGTGAGGGAGCGCGTTCGTTACTTTATATTTCTCTAATTGGAAGATGATGAACTTCTGACTGAGGTCGAACTTCTGGAAAAATTGAGTGAGGAACTCTTCAGGAACGGGCAGTTGCTCAAAAGGCATCTGGAATTTTGTTGCTGGCTGAGAGATGGTCTGCGTCTGAGATATCGGGTTCTGTGTTTTTTCTTCTACTTTCGTTACAGGTGGTTGTTCATCTTTTAATGCTTCCTTTTCATCCATATTTACTTTCTCCCTTATTTGTTTCGCCTCTTCTTCCTTTTTTTGTTTCGCTTTTCCGGCGGGTGTTAAAATTCTCTCACTGTAGCGTGCTTTATCCAATTTCTTAAATTCCTCAAGCTGCTCAAAATGATGTTGTGCAACATGCCCGGTTAATCTGGTTTCCATATGTGGTCCACTTAATTCAGCTAAACAATATGGACAGCGCACTATATTTATATGATACGTCTGTGCCATCTATCTCCCCTTCATTCATATCAATTAGAGACATTGTGTCTACCACGAATCATTCTTTGCGTATAAAAACCTTGGTATTATTTGAAGGGGGAGGCGGCGGGTGAGAATGAGTTCACGGGGGGAGATAAAAGGTCGAAAAAGAAAAGTTATGTTGTTATTCGAAACATCTTCTCATCCGCCAGTATAAGAAATCTCCTGGCTATTATAAAAACTTTTTTATGAGAACCATTTGAATTTGTATCATGATGTTCACGCTGGTTGCCTTGTGGTTTTAGTGGCTCATACCCAGCCTGTTCACACTAGCGCTTCTACGCTAGCAGCTCCCTTATTTCATATCCTATAGTTGCTTCATCAGGTCTTGTAATGAGCTCGCATCGACAATAAGTGGAGCTAATGTTTCTTTATAGCCACAGCTCGTGCATCGCCAGATATAATATGGCTTGCTGTGCGTCGTGAACGTCATGGGTGCTCCGCAGTGGATACAGTTCTTCTCCTTGGGCTGTTCCTTGATTTCAAATGGTATAGAAAATTCCCGAAGCTATAAATAGTATCGATGATATATGTATTTTTCGGGATGGTGTGATGAACACGAAGACTGAACTGTTGGAGCTTCAGGAGCTCGTCAGAAAGACCCATACAGAGCTACTTGATGCAAATAAGCAGCTATTGGAAGTCAGTGTGAGGTTAAACGACCTCATTGAACTTTCAGACGAGAATGGGTAGGAACTGAAGCACTACTACCGGGTCATTCAATAAAGAAATCTTTATCGCCTTCACCAGTATCTAGTAACGCATCCTGCCTATTTTTGATTTCCGGTGACCGCCTATATTTTTGTATATACTCAAGGCAGATGGGGCAGTAATGTGGGAAGTCATCATGTAACAAATCCGCCCCGCAGTAGATGCAGTGAGTGATATCAAGACTGAATCGAACCTTATGCGATTTCGTCATGTGGATTATCCATTTTTATGAAGGTGTCTATACAGCTGATAGAGGATGCAGTTCTCTTCGCCATCACATGGCCGGTTCCATTGCGTGAGCGTACATGCGATGATACTCTCCGGCTTATTAAATGTATGGTAGACCCAGGTTTTCTTTATCTTCTTTTTGAAATTACACGGTCTCTTTTTCTGGTTCCTTTGGTTCATATAGTTTACAGCATCCTTCATTGTTTATCACATAACAATGTTCAGTTTCAGTTTTGCCTGTTATACAATCAAACTTTGCTGATGCCACGCATTTCGCATAGTGGTCAACAGTTGTCCCTTCAGCGAGAATATATTTGCATTTGGTGCATATTGCTTGTTGACTCGGGTCTATCTTTGGATAATAAATTTCCTTGAAGTCACTTTCAAGCTGCTTTACTTCATCTTTAATCAATGGGTATATCTTTTTCAATTCGCTCGCCCATCCTTTAATATCAAATATGACTGGCTGTTGTACGATGTTCTGCTTCATAGTATCGTCTGTCTTTGCTCCAATAAGCTCATTGTGTTCGCTCAATAATAGGAGTGTCTTGCAAACAGGACATTGTATTGTCACTGAACTATTCTTCAGTGGTTCCTGTTGTTTTTGGTCAATGATATGTTCGCTGCAGGAAGGGTTATGTAGGTCATAGTCCTTGAGCGCAATGTCATACAGCCAAGCGATGACCTCATTCTGTGCCTTGAGTTTGCTCCCCGAATCAAGGTCGTTCAGGTCCGCATGTAGCTCTCGTGGAAGAGGGAGCCTCCCTTTTATTTTCTGCTTCTCAAGCTGGTAAAAGATGAATACTGTTTTAAGGTCGAACTTCTGGAGAAACTGTTCGAGCCATTTGTCTGGTGGTAATTGGTCAACATCATTTTTTCCGTTTTCATTAATCGGTGCTTTCCGACTTTCTTTCTCTTTTTTCTTCATTTCTCTTCTCTCCGTTTAAAATTACGACACGCAGGATAGGTATCGTGTATCGACTTTTTCTTTTTATCGCACCACATGTATACGAGGTCCGCCTCAATGCAATCCTTGCAGAGGGGTATTTCAAAGTATGAATAGCCTTCTTTGTTCACATAGTAGACATTATGTCACTGTTTAAAAAGTTTCTCTCTATCACTCCATATTGCAACAGGAGAAAAAATAATATCAAAAGATTATTAAACCTATTACGTCATACTAACTTTTACCAAAATATTTTGGCGAAAAACTCATCACGGTGGTGAGGACTTTCGCTAAGTGAAAAAAAAATTAGCCTTCTTTCGAAGGCAAAAGCCCGTACTGGACAGTATATTTTACGGGTTTTTAAATCTTTCGAAAGGGGTGCAGGTGAAGTCTATGCACTCTACAGCGAAGAACAACGGTCACGAAGCGATACTACGCACGATGGTTTTTTCATTATTAACTGAAAATGAGAGGACGATTGTTGTTTCTTTGTTAAATGCAGACCATCCTCTTTCATTGCCTGAGATACGGCACAACTGTCTTCTTTCTTATCGCACAATAAAGAGGCTGGTGAACAAGTTGGAAGAGAAGATGATTTTGAAAGGATATCGTGATGTGATTAAGGTTGTAGAATTGAATGAGATATTGATGGAGGAAAAAGAATGAGTGATACATTTGTCGGGGAACTCATGGAAGAATTGAGAAAGAGAACCCCATCTGATTGTAAGACCTGCGAATATCGTGAGTTTCATGGTCATCATCCTTATTGCGGATTCTGGGATAACCTCCTCATAAAAATAAAATGGTGTAATAAATGATTAGAGTCACAGGGATTAATCAAGTCGTGGAGAATATCACAAAACAATTCTCCCTTAAACGTAATCATTCCATTTATTCAGATGGAATGTTCTTGGTCGGGTTAGACACCTTCGGAAAAATCCCTTCAAAGTATCGCTGTATTATGAAATATGATGACGAAAGACCATTAAATCCATCCCAACAAGGATGCGACAACGCATTTCAGGGCAACTTTCGAATGAATTGTGCTTTGTGATACACGCAAGTATGCATCGGATGACAACAATCGAAGTTATACCTACTTTAAAATATATTTCTTATATCATTTCATCGGTTGTTGTCCAACAGATGTAATACGCAAAATCAAGGTCTGTATGTATAGAAAAGAAATCAATCGATGGGGAAAAAATAAAACTATACATACCACTGCTAAAAGGGACAACATTTGTCCTCTGGCTAAAATCCAATAGAGGCATAGCAGATTATAAAACCAAGACATAGGTACGAGAGAG